>JAABUS010001213.1_pt1 | contig 58173 bp, 53 predicted proteins | sample 5560161 | NCBI WGS metagenome assembly JAABUS01 (sample SAMN10711885, study PRJNA513376) | rock metagenome | isolation source: Antarctica rocks | place: Antarctica: Victoria Land, Trio Nunatak nord | collected 2016-01-04
TTTCTAAATTTGTTAATTTAAACAACTTAATAATAAAGTTTATTATAACTTTATTTTATAGCAATTTAGATAATTTCTAATATTAAATTTTGCTATAGCTTGTATATATACTATATTTGTTTTACTAACAATTAAAATATTGTTTAATATATATCTTAACAATTTGTTTTATTTGTAAAAACTAACAATATTAATATAAAAATTAAAGAATTTTAGTTATTTTTAAATATTTTTGCAATAATTTGTTATAATACTCTTTTATATATTTGTCGATTTTATTAATAAATATCTAAAGTTTTTCTTTTTCTATTAAAAACTTTTTTGTATTATTTCGAAATATTTGTAGTATAGTATTTAGTTTGTACTTGTTTGCTAATAGTAATTTGTTTTTGTTAATTTTAAGTATACTATAATTAAATAATTTCTTTATTTTTATATAATTACTTTTTTTATTAAATGCGTCTATTTTATTCTTATTTTTGTCTAAAATATACTATATTTTAAACTTATATTATTTAAATTTTTCTAATTATTGTATTTATCTTTTGTTAAGCTACTTAATAATAATAAAGTATACAAAATTCTTATAATCTATAAAAATTATAAATTTTAACAATTTTTTTGTATATATTTTTTATAATTTTAAGAAAACTACTATAGCAAATAGTTTTTTATTGTAAATATTATAGTTTTGTTCAATTAACAAAAGTTTTTTTAAAAAATATATTATTAAATATTATATATTTTTATATTTTTAATTAAAATATATATTAATAGCTAAATTTAATATATCAATTTCAATTCTATTTAACAATTGCAAATTGTTATCTTTAATATTAGTTTTTTTAAATATTTTAGTTTAAGATTCTAAAATAATTTCTCTTCTATAAATTCTTATAATTATAGCATATTTTTTTTTGTAAGATTTGTTAATAATATTGTATTTATTAAGTAATTTTTTATAAACTTCTTGTTATAATTTATAAAATCTAAAAAGAATTATATTTTTTTAATATTTGTTAATAATTTTTATTTTTTAATTGTTTGTAACTTTTCGAGATTTATATATACTCTATATTGTTTAATAACAAATTCAAGAAAATTAATTTTCTCTTAATAGAATTTGTATTTCTTTAACTTAAAATATAAGTTTCTTATATTTAAATATTTTAATATTTTGAAAATATAGCTAATATATTCTTTCAAAAATTTTAAATAAATTATAATATTGTTTAAATATATTATAATAAATCGATTTAAATATTGTTGTAGTATATTATTGATTATTTTTTAATATATTGTCGAGATATTTGTAAGTTCGAACAATATTATTGTATATTTGTATAATTTATATTGTATACAAAAAGTTGTTTTTTACTCTTCTTTTGCTTTTATTCTAATCTAATTGTATATTTTTTGTAAATTTAATTTAATAAAGTATTTTGCTTCAAATAATTAATTCTAAAATTTGTTAATATTAAATAGATTTTATTAATTCTTAATTGTAATATTATTTAGCTTTTAATAATTAATATATAGACAAAAAAATTTTTTTTTTTTGTACAAAAAAAATTAGATATCTTGTCTATAATTAAGATTTTCTAATAAATTCTTTCTTTTTGTTTTTTGTTAAATATTTGCGAAATACTTCGAGCTTTTTTTTAAATAAAATATATATAAATTTAAATATAAGTTGTTTGTCTAATTTAAATTTAATTTCGTAATTCTACAATTAATATTTAGAAAAAATCTTTGTTGTTTTCTCTTTTTAAAATAGATACTTTTAATTATTGTATATTTGTAATATATATTTTTGCAATTTCTTTGCTATATTAGATAGTTTAAGACTTTTAAAAAATTTGTAATTTTTTTTACTTATTCTAATTTTGTAATTTAATTAATTTTTGCTAGTATTTATTAAGTCGAACTTTATTAAATTGTTTTTTTGCAAAAATACAAATTTGTTGTTTTAATTTTTAATTTAATCTTTTATCTATTATTGAACGCTATTAATACGTAGATTAAATATAAATTATATAATTATATTGCGCAAATTTGAATACTTATATATTTTAGTTAACTTTTAAATTGTGTTATTTTAATTAAAATATTTCTAAAACAATATTGTAAATAGCTATTTTTACTATATTAAAGATTAGTTTCTTGTAATATTATTAAATAGCTATTAATAGTAATTTTGTTTCTTTATTTATTTTTCTATTTTTGTTAAATAATAGATTTCTATTTACAATTACTAGATTGTATACGTTAGACTTCTTTTAAATAGAATATTTTTCTCTTTTAACAAAAGCTTTAATTATAAAATTATCTATTATATTAAAATTAATTATCGCAATAAATTAATAACTATTAATCTTAACTAATATAATAAAATATTATATATATATTGTTAAGTTTAGTTGCTATTATTAAGCTAATATATTGTATTTCTTTAATATACTCTTTATTAAAAAATTTAAACTTTTTTTTGTTTTAATATTGTAACTTCTATTTTAAGTATTTATTTGCGCTAAATTTTCTTTCTATATTAAATTAATAATTTTAACTTTTTGAAAAATTAATTAACTTCTTTTTTGTCTTTTAAATAAGTTTAATATAAGTTGTTATAGTATTTTGTTCAACTAAGTATTGTATATTTCTTTGCTTTCTTTATTTTTTTTTAAAATAAATTTATATTGTTTAGTTGTTGTTCGATTTTGTCGAAAATTTCTTTTTTTATAGTAGCGTCGCTTTCTAGCGCTTTCTCGTATTTATTTACAATTTAATTTATCTCTCTTTTTCTTAATAAACTAGCTAAAGCGTTAAGATAATCTATAATGTTGTCTAGATATTTGTAAAAAAAAATTTAATTGTATTTGTTATCTAAGTTTGTTGCTAGATAAAAGTATAATATTCTTAATCTTATAATTTTATTAAGTATTTGATTAATTTTCTGCATAGATACAAATATTTTGCTTGATAATATTTTATCTAGAACTTTCTATAACTAATTTGAATTTTTTATTAAATAGTAGTTGTTGTTCAATTTAGTTTCAAAAGTATTTATTTTTATATTAATTTGCTTTTTAATATTGTTTTAACTATTAAGTATTTCTTTTAATATAGTATTAATTTATTAACAATTTATTAAGTTTTATAATTAATAATCTCTTGCAAAGTAGTTTAGTTTGCTATATAAATAGCATATTTTTTAAAATTTGTTATCTTGTTTTTCTCTAATTTTTTTTTTATATTGCTAAATAGAATTTAGTTCTATAGATACAAATTTACAATAATTAAAATTACTATATTTCTAATTAGAACAAAATTTTTTTTGCTAATATTTAATTGTTAGTTTAAAAAAGATTTTTGTTTTTTCTCGAGATTAATTGTATTTTTTTTATAGCTTTTTTATATAGTTTGTTGTTAAAATCGATAACTATTTCGATAAAATTAAATATATTATTAAGATTTTTTTTGTTATATATAATTTTGTCTTTTAGATTGTTTTTAAGATTTTGTCGAAATATTGTTATAAATACAATATTGTTCTATTTAATTAAATTAATATATTTTTGAAATCTAGCTATATAGTTTGTTGCAAAAATTTGTTAAATTAAATACTAAATTACTTTTTTTGTAATTTATTTTTTGTTAAATATTTTAAAGATTTTTTGCAATTCTTTTTTGAAGTTGTTGAAGTCTATAAATATTGCACAAGAATTTTTGTTATTATTTTTTAAATACTTTTGTAAGTTTAATTTAAATTAATACTAAATTCTTTTTTTGAAAAATATTACAAAAATTGTTTTCTAATTTGCTAAAACAAAATAAAAGATAAAATAGATATTTATTTATATAAGTTAGTTTTTTAAATCGATATAATCTCTATAATAGATATCGAATTTATTAATTTTAATCTTGTTGTTTTCTATAATTAATAGTCGATATAATACTAATAAGTTAGTATTTAAGATAAAGACGCGTTAATCTAATATAAATATTCTTAAAGTATTTAAAGTATTACGCTAGTACTTTCTACAAAGATATTAGAGCAAGTTGTACTATTAAAAAGATTTGTAGATATTTTTAAATAATGTAAGCAATTATTTAATAATAAGAATTTGCAACTATAGATAGTTTTTATATTTAATAAATCTTAAAAAGATTTGATAAATTAGAGTAACAATAAATAAAAATCTATAATAAATTAAATACAATTTATAAAAAAATTGTGTCTAGAAAATCTATATATTAAAGAAGATTCTTCTTGCTTGTTATATTTGTTGTCGAATATATTAAATTTGTTTGTTTTGTTTATTGTCGAATATATTGAGTTTGCTTACTAGTATATCGAGCTCGCTTACTAGTGTGTCGAACAATACTTGTCTGCTAAATTGTCGAGTATGCAGATAATCGTGCTATATACTACAGACTACTCTATAGAGTATATATTAGCTGTAACGAGCTAGAATCGTAATATATAACTAGTATTCTTGTCAATTAACTATATACTAGTTATTAAAGCTCTAATTCTAACATAATTAGTTTAATTCAAATTCTATATATACTTATACAACTATTTGTGTTCTAAGATATGTTAAAGAAATACTATATTATAGTATCTACTACAATAGAAACGAAAGTTTAATAAATTATATAGATACAAACTTTGTTAAAACAATTAATAGTTGTTATTTAACAAATAGATAAATCTACTTTCTATTTAATAATTCTATATTATAGAACTCTAAACAACAAAATCTTGTTACTTAATTTATTTGCGAAACTAAATATATTGTTGTCGCAAAAACAAACAAAGAAATAGTATAACTTTGTTTTTTATTAATATAATTGTATATAGTTTCTAAAATTTTAGTTCTTTTATATAGAGACAATTAAGAAGCAATTGTTTTAATTTCTAATTTAAAATATTATCGATATACAAAGTATATCGATATTCGATATTATTAAATTCGCAAAACAATCGAATTAGATCTATTTGTTTTAAAATACGTATCTATAAAAAATATAGTTGCAAATAGTTTTATTAAGATATTGTTGTTAATAAAATTTTAAAGATTCTTAGATATATTAGATATATTGTATTGAGATAACAAACAAAATATTTAATAGATAATTTTTATAAGCTAAAAAAGTAGACAAGTAAATCTAGCGATTGTTTGTTAACAGTAATTGATTTGTTTAAGAATTAGAATTTACTTATATCTAGTAGAAGTGTTAAAATCAATAAGATATAATTGTCTTCTGCAAAACTCTTATTCGATTAGACTAGCGTCTTGATAGTCTTGTGTATATTAGATATCTTACAACATAGATTTTATAGACAAGCAATAGATGCATGACTGCACTATACTATCTGCTTCAAGTCTTAATTCTCAAGAAACTTCAAGAACGAACTTCAGTTGAGCTCAATTACAGCATTGTTGAAGCTACAATATCAATTATCAATGTCGCACTCTACGAGAACGACATTGACTTCTGAATAGGTAGTTATAAGATCGGCGATTTCAGGAGGACGAAGCAGCTTCCTACTTCTGGTGCTCGATCGTGTTGACTCTGTATAGACGATGATGGAAATAATGTTCGACACGAACAAAGAATGTTGTGCAGTTTCTTGATGAATTCTAAAGATTATTTAATTAGGCATATTGTTATGGGTGGTGTCCACCCAAAGTTTAGGGAGTGTCTACGCAAAGAGGGGTGATGTCGCATGAAAGGGGATGGTGTCCGCACAAAGACAAAGGAGAGTGGTGTCCGCTCAAAGGGGGGTGATGTCCAAGGAGTGACTGCCATTACAATAAGAAGAGAAGTTTGTTGGACAATTATGATACTAAATAGGAAGACAGACGACCAAGCACTGGCCCTTTTTGAATCTTACTTGGCACCATTGGGCCTGCGAGATGCAGTTTTGCAGTCAAAATCTATCTTCATTGCTCTCATCAACCGTCAGTGAGCGGAGACAGCACTGCTAAGCAGAGGCATGGTTGCAAACTACACGGATGGCCTCGACGTCGCTAAGAATGACTCAAATTGAAGAGCAACACCAGCTACTGCAATTCCTAGGAAATATATTGATGGGGCCTAGGTCGGCACCGAGAGATCACAGCCTAACGATAGAAATGCTCAAGCTGTCCATTCCTATCGTTATGCAGACTGTCTCGCGAAAGGCGCTCCACGATTCTCTAGACAAAATGGCACAAATTCTCATGTACGAATTTCATTACATCCACCACAAGGACGGTCGGGTATCTCCAGAAGTCATGGAGTGGGCTATTGAAGTTTCCCTCGTGGCAGTGATGCTTATTGCTAGAAGGTCTCAGACATGCTTCGTTCTTGCAGAGTTTCTGTCATCACTCTACTATTTTAGGTACGAAATGCAGGACACACTCTTGGACCTAGAGATCTCCACTTTTTGGGTCAAGGTCGCTCTAAGCCTATTCCGTGGTCTGGCCGTGGGTGATACCTTGCCAGTGGACGAATTATCACAGCTGGAGACTGAGCAAGCAATTTTGTGCTCGACGGCAGCTGATCAAAGCAATTCGTATGCGAAGAGTGGCACAGGGCGGCACAGAGCCTGCTTAGAGGATAGTCATCGTATTTATAGCATTCTATCCAAGACTCTTTCGTATAGATACAACTCCACCAGCGATCTAATAAAGCTTCAAGGCGCGATTCGTCATATGCGAGATAGTCTAAAAAGATTGGATAACGTTGTCTATATTGTCGATCTTGCAGAGGTGCTCAATAGACGCGCTATTTGTTGTGGGATTGTTGGAGACTTGAAGCTCGCAATTTCTATTGCGAGTTTGGGGCTTTTCTATTGTTTTCGAAGTAGCAAATACTATACTTTATGCGCAGCAACGATAGCCAATATGTATTATGATATTTTCCAAATAACTTGCGATTTCTGGTTGGTCAAGCATGCATCGAAGCATCTCTAAAGTTCAAAAGAGCACAATAAATTATATTTAGTTGCTATATTGTCTGTTAAAGATCTAATGATATTGAGTAAACATCTTGATTTTAAAGACTCTTTAGATAATAAAGTATTGTTAAACAATATTGAAAATCGAAATTAATTCTCGAAATCGATTCAATAATTAAGAGTCGAATAGAAGATTCTACAACAAGTCGTTGTTGTATATAGTTTTGCAATAAAACTTGCAACAACTAATTTCGAAAAACAAAAGTATTAGATTAAGCTAGCTGAGGTACTTTTTTATTGTTTCGATTATCTATAGAGTGAGGACGACTTATTGGAGATTGCTAAGCTTCTGCTTGATCTTGTCGACGCGAAAACAGATTTAGAAAATACTTAAGAAAAAGTGCTCAAAAGATTTTTTAAGATTGCTTGTGCTTTTGAATTACAATATAATACTTTCGATAATGTTAAAGCTTTGCAGTCGTCTATTTTACTACTTCGAAGATTATTGAAGATAGCGACAAAAGTTTCGAATATTATTTAAGTTAATTGTAGTCTTTTTGTTGTCTTAAGTTCTTATTTTCGTCTCTTTTAAGACAAAGAATATTAGAAGGAGTCTATCGATCTACTCTATTTTGTACTTGATTAGATATTACAATCAATTAATTAGCGATATAGTATTCGAGCTTAGCTTGCGATAGCATTGTATTATCGATGCTTGAACACTAATAATCTTAATGGAGTGGCGTTCTTACTTTAAGAAGCTTGGGAGACTAACGTAGTCAATCTCGACTATTCGCAGCAGAAAAAGGTTGAGTGGAGAATGTGGTATATTGGGGCACAGGCATATGCATACTACGATTCAGCAAAATGTGAAGTATATTATAACGACTTCAGTATCGTGGAAATGGCGAGATCGTTGGAAGAATCTGACGATATCGTTTCTCTTTGCGATTCTATATACTTATTTGTTAACGCGTGGCGACGTTTCGAGAATGTAGGCAATTTTAGTGGAGCAGGTCAGGATTTGAATGATGCGATAAAATTCGGCACTGAGACTCTACAAATTATTTCAAAAGATTATGCTTATCGATCTCGATTATTGTATTAATTAGCGGCTTTTTATGCAGACAGTTTTTGCACACACAGGTTCTTCAGTTTTATTTTAGGGTATGACGAAAGGAAAGCATTAGAGTTCTTGGATAAGACAGAGAATATTTTCTCGATTAGTCACGACCGCATCTGTGTGCGTAGGTCAAAGATGAAGCTATTGGGGCAAATGGGGCGTTGGAACGATGCGGTAATAGTAGCCGAAGCCGCGATTGAACACATCTCAGTACTGGCCCGAGAGAATGTTCAGTTTAAAGATCGCCTACGAAAGCTGAGGAGCGTTTACGGCTTAGCTGCCGATGCATGCTATCTATCAGTCCGAGTCGAACGAACGCCTTTTCAGTCTTTACGATTACTGGAAATGGGACGTGGACTGCACCTAAGTGTGATCATGACGCATTATGGAGTAGCGCCAAAGGATTCGGCCTGTGGAAAGCTTAATTCGATGACAGGCCGAACGTCAAGTCAATGCTCATCGCTGAAGGACCAGCATGAGCGCGAGGTCAAGGCTGGCCACGACGATCCTCTACTTGGGACACATCAATCTGGAGTAGGCGCTTCCCCTGTCTTAGGACTACCTTCAGAATACATGAAAACCTTGAAAAGGCCCGAGGACCTGAAAACCATTGCGGGGTCGGGAGTCATCATCATCGTCAACGTACCGAAAATTGGCGATCAATCCACTGCATTTGTCGTTGACAATGCTGCGATTCAATTTTGTGACTTGCCTGAGTTTACTAGAGGCAAGGTCTGGCATTGGGCGCGATTCATGACCGGGGAGCTTCGCGAGAAAATGGAGAGCGAACCAGGAATCATGAACCGTCAACTCCGGGAGCTACTCACTTGGCTGTGGATTAGCCTAGTTGAACCGCTGTTCCGGACCTCTGTATTTGAGAGGAAATTTCGATCGCAGGCGCCACCACGAATTTGGTGGATTGCAAGCGGTCCAGTTTCCTACTTGCCCTTACATGCGGCGCGGCTCTCTGACGGTAATCCGTCGTGTGACGCCCTGGATCGCATAGTTTCGTCATATGTCCCGACTATCAAGGCCCTGGCTGTTTTGAGAAAGCGAGAACTGAAAATCTCGAAGCCGCAAATGTCAAAGCTGCTGTTCATTGGTATGCCTCGCACACCTGGGTCACGCGACATCACAGGAATCACGCAGGAGATCGAGGCTGTGAAACCGGTGGATCCTTTGCGATTGACGGTTGAAGTTCGCTTTGCACCAACACGTGAGTCGCTCTTGGGTGATATCGCTACTTTCAACATCGTTCACTGTGCGTGTCATGGTCATTCAAGCTCAGAAGACCCTTTGAAATCCGGTCTAAGGATATTCGCTGCTGGCAAGTCCGGCCATAAGACTGAGGCAACCGCAAGCCTCACGGTTGAAGATCTAATGCTCTTGCAGGGAAAGAAATGCGATCTAGCATTCCTTTCAGCTTGCAATACTGCGGACAACCCCGACACGTTCCTAGCCGACGAATGTATACACATAGCCAGTGCCTTTCAGATCGCCGGTTTCTCTCACGTCGTCAGCACTATGTGGCCTTGTTCGGATCATGGATGCGTGGCAATCGTGAAAAGCTTCTACGCCAATTTATTCTCTTCCTAGCAAGTGTATCAGGGACATGACACTATCTCAAGATCTGTCCATGATGCAGTCAAATCTTTGCGGGACGATTTTCCCAAACAGCCTCTCTTATGGGCAACATTCGTTCACTACGGGCCATAACGATCACTGCTCGATATGTGACATTCCTATAAGAGTCCCATAAATCAGGATTTGTGCTCAGAAGATTGGGGGAAACATGCGATCTGAGAGGAATCGAATCAGATCATCTTCGAAGGAACGTTCCTCCTTGAGTAGCACCAGGCGTGGACTTTCAGAATCTCTGCTTTCCTGAGAAGGATTCTCATCTTAAGACCGGGTTTGACTTTGACAATTTTCCGCTTTGTCTCTAGGCTTGTTGGCCAGAGGCCACCGGATTTCGAGACTAGGACCGTATTCTTGACAGCGAATAATTATCTCAACGACCTCTCGCTCAAATCCGAGACCCTGGAATCAACTTCTTCTCTTTTTCCTTGTGATCTACATATCATTCCCACGTGGCTTCGTTATTTAATCAGATAAGGGTAGTCGATCCTGCGAAGTCAGCAGATGGCGGCAGGAGAAAATCAGCGCGGGTCTTTCTTGTCTTATCACCCTGACTTTTTGATCCGAAGCCGCTCGAATCATGGGCACACATTCCACACTCAGTCTGTAATATCCTTTTGTTGCTTTGGATTGCAGACTAGTAGATGCAAGGCTTTGTCCGTTGTTTCAATTTGCATCATACTTTGAGTGTGCTCTGACCAGGAACTTTTGAACCATGCACGGTGTCACACAGTAGTACCCAAATCGTAATCCGCTCAAAAAGCTATGCTCTATCTTATCCAGATAAACAGAATAAGAAGCATGAGGGAAGCTAAGCAAATTCATCTACAATGGCCGTTTCCGAGTGACCTCCCTACAGCATGTGAGCCTCTCTAGCCGAAATCAGGTGGCTTGCTGGTTTGCTTTTCCAGACAAAGCGCCACCAGTATATCGTTTTACAGGTTTGTTTTCGTCATGGGACATGGCCGTACAGACATTTTGGAAGTGTCTAGTCTTGGAATACATAAACCCCGCTATGCCCCAGATCCAACAGGCTCAGAGCGAGAAGTAAGGACGCATAGGAAAGCACAATCTCTGATAATTTTGACCCATCTTGCTCTGTTACCAAGCCAGGAGACCCACAGCTCGTAGCCATGCCAGCACCCTACCTGCTGCGCAATCAACTCCTTCCCATGGAAGCCATCAAGCTCGGCCGCTTCATCATCGACATGCAAAACGTCTTGAACGGCACCCACGACAGCTCTGACGCTCCTCAAACCCCGATTCCCCATCAGCTGGACAATATCAACGACCTGGCTCTCACATCTAGAAAGCCCAAATTGAGCGCCCAACTACAGAGCCTCATGTCTACTTTGCTTACGAGCGAGACTACCACCGCGCACAACATGACTACCATTAAGGCTATGACATACACTCTGGAGAATTCCAACGAGTGGTTCGCAAAGGTCGTTGACGGCCAAGAAGCTACCCGTCGATGGCTCGAGACGCAGGATCTGGATGGCGAGGACGTCTTCTTGATCACTGGCTTCGCAACAATCCAGGACGCTTCGTTGGCCACCTCGAAGTTCTCAAATCAGAAAGCAGACCTCAGTCTTGGGAAGGCCGGTGTGGCAGCTGCGCAACTTACGGCGCAAGATCAGCAGGTTGCGAATGCGGTCACCTTTCAAGCGCCGGGTGAGAAAGTGTATGCGGTGCAGTATCGGAAAGTCAACATGACGCGCTGGCCGAAGAAGGATATCGCGAAGGCCAAGTTGAAGAAGGGTGTGACCTGGAAAGTGTACTTTGGCGGAACAAGGGGCGAAGAGGTCGAAGAGGCCGAAGAGTATGACACGATCTTTTCAGAGCTTGAGGAAGGGAAGAGTGAGGGAGAAGGTGGAGAAGAAGATGAGAACCAGGAAGTTCTTGTGATTGATGGCGTTGAATTCCGTATTCGTTGACTGCAGAGGATCTTGTACCGAAGGTCGACCGTATCAAGTAGATAATCTCGGTTGGCGTGATGCATTATTGGACTTAGTCATTCTGCTAAAGCAGAAAACTGCCGTCCATCCTTACTGACTTCCTCATCGGGCCCACCTTTTCAAGCTTCAGCTTATCAACCAACCAGATACTCGCGCTTTCGAGACTGTCCGAAAACAACGGGACGCGGATAGAGAGTACATTCACTCGATCCAAAGCAACTTCAAGAAAGAGATAGTCTCCATCAGTACACGCCTTACGGCCCGAATGAGCGCCGGCTGTCCGTCCTACCTTTATTTATGTGGGAGGCGCTAAACCGGAAGCGGGACTAGAATGTCGTCACTCTCGAGCCTTACGGTAGCCAACGTATGGCGCCTCGATACCAGAGCTTGGGATAGCAAGGTAAGATGGGCAGGTGATGTGCATTTGTCTATCAATCGTAGACTCTCTACCGTATGGATGGCAAACGACTGGCTAGCTGGACTAAGTCGGAAACAGTGGCACGAGCATCCAAGGCTGCGAATAAAGTACTCCGTCTATTTTGCGAAAGTACTAATAGCATTTGCTCTCAACCGCAACTAGTCTACTCAATCAAGGCACCAGTGGTGAAGGTAAGGTCGGCAAAAGACATATTACTGCGCACTCCCCAAGGCATGGCTCAACACCATGGGTGAGCGCGGGCTTGACTTGCAACAAAATGTTTGCGACGGCGAGATTTGCGATCATTCTCAAGGGACGGTATCAGGCTATCAACCTTGATGTGCGGTGTAGCCGGTCACGTACCTAATCTAACAGTCTAAAGAGAAACAAACATTCCATCAAATATATCATATCGTCTGTAACATACTTTCTCAATGCCAGGTCATAGCCAGGTCATCTCGCACCTCCATTCAGCCCTCGCTATCTTTCAAAAAGTAGACAGAATTTGCTTTTCCTCGCGACTGTCATGCTAACAGCCTCGAAGCTCGAACCGCCCGAGATCTCGAAGACAGTAACATCGGCACCGAATTCTTTGGCGAAATAGTTGCGTAACTCGACGGCTAGAAGGAAATCTACCCCATACGCGTGCAGCGGCTTCGATGTATCCAGGCTCTCTGCGGGCATCGAGAGTGCTCTTGAGAGTTTCTGTACCAGCCCGTCGATCACAACCCGCGCGGCCTCTTCAATGGAAGCTGCTTCACGCAATAAGGCAGCATAGTCGACTGCTTTGCCCGCGAGCGATGAGGACACCCCCCCCAGACCTATCTGGCGCAAGTGGCGGAACGTTGGTCGTTGCATCCAAGAGGGTTCTTTCAAACCCTTTTCGAGCATTGCGGCTGGCATTGCAGGACCTATGATCGATTGGCATGAGTCTCCTGAACCCAGATCTCGTGCTGGGTCGCAATGGTAGTCCAGCAGAGCGTGGAACTCGGTCTGACTGATAGGTAGCAAATGTCCCGCGCTTGCGATACCTGTGGACAGAAACGTGCTCTCCGCAACTACACCCTCGGATTCCATCCAGCCAAGATCCAGACTATTGGCTTTCTCGCCGTGCGCTACGCGGTGACGGACTAAGGCATCCATGAAAGTATTGCCTGCGGCATAATTGGCTTGACCACCCTGACCAACGATCCCGGAGATTGATGAGAGACAGACGAAAAAGTCCATTTTCTTGGGCAGTAGAGTGTGGAGATTCCAAGAGCCCTGGACCTTCGGTTTAATACCAAGCTGCCAATCCTCGACCGTCATTCTCTCAAGCGTAGAGTCCTGCAAGCTTATTAGCTTTATCGGGCATGTTCCGAAATGAGCATAAGCGAACCTTCAGGACCATTGACGCTTGTATGGCGCCTTTGATCGCTGGAGAAGTCTGCGCACATTCTGCCAACACGGCCGAAAGCGAATGTTCATCGCTCACATCGCACGCAGGAGCAGTAACGTGAACCCCCATCGAGTTCAAATCTTCGAGCAAGGCAATCGAAGCCTGGGACCGAACGCTGGAGCGAGAAAGTAGAATGAGGTGCTTCACTCCTCGGCTCGCCATCCATCTTGCAGCGCTTCGCCCCAGCCCTCCCAGGCCACCGGCAATCACATACGAGGATTCGGCTTCAAATTGATAATCTGGTTTCGTCCGTAAAACAGTCTAAAGATCCTGGATCAGGACACTGCTGACGCATAGTGGAGGATTTAGGGAACAGACCTCGACGACATCCTCCTCTCTCAATTCTATCGCGAATTTGCCAACGTTGCGTCCGCTCTGCATAAGTCGGAAAACATCCTCGACTTCGGATATACCAAAGGTTTGGAACGGTTTGGGAACATGCAACTTTTTTTCCACGATCAGATCCATGATGATTGCGAGAGCTTTGAAGCTCATTGACGGCCGCTCTTTGGTGACCGTCATAAGATGGACGGAGGAGAATGTTGCGCTTTTATGGAATTGCCACATTGGGAGACTGGCATGGGTATTAATATCTCGTTTCCCTATCTCGATGAAGCGACCCAGCTACGCAGCTTGTCAGCATGATCCCATGAATTAGGCTTCTGAGAACTCACCGGTGCGATGCACTCCCAAGACGCGCGGAGTCCTTCACCTGCCAGAGAATTGAGGATAACATCCACGCCCAAGTTCTTGGTCATCCGCATAATCCCTTGGGCAAAAGATAGGTTCCTGCTGTAGAATATGTGATCTTCCGGGATGCTGTATGTATCCATCACCAACCTCTTCTTCTCGTCAGACCCAACGGTGACATATACTTCAGCTCCCAAATACTTTGCAACTTGAATCGCGGCTTGACCTGTGCCTCCCGCACCAGCATGTATCAAAATTGTCTCCCCTGGCTGAAGCCGGGCTGTATCATTAAGGGCAATCCATGCTGTGCAGAATATAAGAGGCAGAGCGCTTGCTTCTGCAAAAGACATCCCGTCAGGAATCTTTGCGGCGCACCGAGCAGAGCCCCGTGTGTACGTCTGGTAAGTGTTCGAAAATTGACACAGCACGCGATCACCCGGTACGAATTGACAACCTGGCCCAACTCTAGTCACGACTCCTGCGCATTCTGCTCCAAGGATTTTACTATCCACTTGACCTAAGGCGGTCAAACAGTCTAGGAAATTGACACCAGTAGCTTTGACTTTAAGCTCAATCTCCTCTGGAGCCAGGTCCAGAGCCGGTACCAATTCTCGGAACTGCAGAGACTCCAGAGACCCAGGCGACAGTATATGCAAACTAAGCGGAGGCCCTCGTCCAAACGGTTGCATAGTCTGCTGATACAATTGAGTCCTCTTCTGGATTTCGTCATTCATGACGCTGTCTTGTAGGACCCTTCCAATTCCAAGTGTTCCATTCTTTACGACGTATTCGGGCTCGAAGTCTATAGCCGACTGGTCCAATGTCTGTTCAAAAACTCGGCGGATTTGCTGAGCCTGGATAGCAGTATAGTCCTCACTGCTTACTTCGTAGTGTTCAAGTGCTAGCGTGACAAATATGATCTTGTTCAACTCTGTTCGAGCGACTCGCGCAAGGCCATCTATCAGATGAAATCGCGGATCCTTGACGTGCATTCCGCCGCCGCCGGTAACCCAAAGAAGTCCTGGAGCTTTTGTTACGATACATTGGAATGCGGCGAAGCTTTCATCGTTGAAGCTTGAGAGAAGTGGATTCTCCAATTCGACGAGAGAGAGGACGAAAGTACAACCCAGAAAAGTCGAGGTCGCAGCTTGCTCCAACGAACAGACATGACATACCATGTTCTGATCAGGTAATAGACTGGCCCGGAGTTTATCGGCAACATTTCGTTGCATCGAACTTTCTCGATCTATGATAATGCACGCTTTCTCGGCATTCAGCTTGTCGAGGGTAACCTTGGTATCCAGATTTTGTGCTCGGTCGATGGCCGTTGAGCACATAATGGTGTACTCATGGCATCGCTCGTCGAGATAGTCAGGTATATCGAGATCAATACCAGAAAAGCCAGTCCGGCGTAAGAGATCATCCCACTCTCGGAGGGGGATTACAGGTCCCCATTGGCGATAGTCTTCCTCACCTGTAGAGAAATGTTAAAACATCTACGACTTGTTCTCTCGAACTGGCGATTGTGCGCACATTCGCTTGTTTTCCGCAGGTGTGGGCTTCCGATCTGTCGAGAAGCGTACAGCAAGCGGGTGTGCGCAGAATCGCCAGGCGTAAGGATAGACGAGTGCTACTTACTCAACCACCATCCAGGCAATAGTCCGAAAGCGAAGCGTGCCCGGAGGACGTCTTGGGTCACCTCAAACATCACAATCTTTCCTCCTCTACAACGCATCAGGGTTTCCTTCAAGACATCTCCGAGGATTTGGACGGCTGTGAGACTTACGGTTTGAGAAGCGCACGAGTATTACGCATCGTCGTCTCCAAATTCTTGGTAGCGTGAAGCACCTGTTGCAAGTATTATTAGTCGGGGTATAACGTGCGAGAGTCAGCAAGTAGTGTGGTAAACCTACGCTTGCAGCGACGATTAGATCATACGTCCCTAAGTCAAACCCTTGTATGGCAGGATCGGCTTCGATATCCAACACCTTGAAACGCATTCTACTGCTGTGCTCCTGATAATCCCCAGCTGCCGTCTCGAAGAATGCAGGTGAGATATCAGTATAATCGTAAAGATTACAATCGAGAGCGCGTAAACCGTTTTCCCTGTGGCTGCTCAAAGCGCTGAGAATGAAGGCTGTTGTTGCCCCGGTGCCTGCACCAATCTCCAATACCTTTATCCCTGGATGTTTGTGACACATCAGGTCCAGATATTGGTTGAAAGGCTCATAACATATAACCTTGTTGTTGATTTCCCTATAGAAGTTGGGTACTGAATCATCCTGAAACATATAGGGAAGAGGATCTAGGAGGCCTTGCAATATTTGTGGCAATTGGCGTCCGAGGCTTACAAAAAACTTTCCTTGGTTGGTGGACTCAAGTTGCTCGGTAAGTTTTTTCCTGTATCTGGAGTCCCGTGAAAGAAGCGTCCACTTGGAGCTGCGGTTGGATAGGTTCGGCAATACTCCATCATGAAATCTTTCAACTTGAAATTTAGCCCACCCAACATACTTATGTAGGTGGGAGTCTGGAGTCAAGGAGTTTCCTGCGAATATTGCGTCTAGAGCATCTGACATGAATTTGAGGAGGACAAACCCAAGGTCTTCGTAGAATTCAGCGTCCGAGACTCGGTCAGGCCGGGTTCTTTCGCAGTATTCCGACAGCTGTCGGTCGCTTAGCAGACCTATGTCAGGCTTCCAGGAGAGACTGTAGCAAAGTCTACCTTTGCTCTTTGGAGGTTTGGTGAAATTTTCTCTTATAGTCAATGTTGTCACCTCCGTCATTTCCAATGATACAAGGAGCTCGTTCGTAGTTTCATCCAGGGCGAACATACTTCCACTAGCCTTTCGCCTGCCCGAGAAGGTTGCTTGTGCATTTGCTTTGACTGCGCCAATGTATGGGTGACTGACGCCATGACCTGCTATCCAAAGCTTGCTGATCCGTGTTGGCATTATCGTAGGAAGTCTCTCTTCAGTCCCTTTGGAGAGCGCTACCAGCATTAGCTGGAAGAGTGCGTCGAGCGTTGTTGGATGAATGATGTGGGGCTGAGGGTGTTGCGCAGTGCTTTGGGTGGACCATTGGTAGACCTGCACTCTCCCATGTGCAATACCATGCTCGCTGTAGTGCAATTGTTGAAGAGCCCGGAAGGAGAAACCATAATCTAGGCCGATTGACTTCATGTATTCATACATGTATTCTGAGTCGACGGCTCTCTCACAGCGATGGACGCCCTCTTCGAATATCTGACGGTAATGGCAGAGCCTGGCTTGCGACTCTTTACCTGCATCTACCTCAGTGATTGGTGACTCAAATTCGACTTTTATGGTTCCCCGACAAGTTTCGTCCCAGCGATCGCCATTGTTGATACAAATGCTGAACTCCGAACAGCGTTCCTTATTGTATGAACCTCCTACTGGACGAAGATAGATCTGTGTCTCGGTTCCTTTGCTATCACTGGCGACAGTCAGAGGTTTATCAAACGTGACGTCCTCGATGGTGTATCCCGCGATCGTGTGACTGTCATCGACCATCTGCTTCATCGCTTCGAGCGCCATCACCAACATTCCAGCAGCAGGGTAAACCATGGTTCCGTCAATCTGAAGACAAATTAGCGACTTGCGGGATTCAAAAACACGCTGACATACTTTATGATCTTCGACCCATGGCATCTCTGACGTTCGTATATATCTACGCCATCGGGCATCTAAATCATTCCAATCGGGGACGCGATTTCCAAGTAGGTCCAAACGAGGGTGTTTACGAAGCCTGTAACCTTCCTTTGAGAGTCGACTCTCGTGCCAATAGTCCTGCGAATGGTCGAAAGGATATTCAGGGAGCGTTGGAAGTGCCATGTTTTTCTCCCACGGTTTTAGTCCATGCTGATTGACCGCACCAACATCTACGGGGTATCCGAAACAGTACAGTCGACCGATGGCGTCAAGCAAAGTCTCCATCGCAGGTATTGAGCGTCGTAGAACTGAGCAATAGCTGACGTTGTCATTAGAGCCCGTGCTGAGAATATCCTTGATTGGCCCTTGCAGCGCACTGTGTGGCCCAACTTCCAGCAGGTCGGTCACTTGACCTATTGATCGATCCGCCCCTAATTTGTTTCCGGATCGTTGTTTGTTGGCGGAGCAGATTTGTCCCAATGCAGGAGAGAATTTGACTTGCGAGACCATGTTGTCGACCCAATACTGGCTTTGTTGGGCCTTACTTTGACTTATCGCTTTACCCGTGACGGTGGATATTACCGTACAAGCAGCGCGAGAATCGCCCTCACAACCAAGATCACCGAGCAGTTCAAGATATTCGGCGGCTAGTTCACTCATCTGTGGAGAGTGATAAGCAATATTGACATGAAGCTTTCGGCAGAAAACGGAATCCTTGTCCAGCAGCGACTTCAGTCGGTCAATCTGCTTGTCTTCCCCGGTGGCTGTCACGCTCCGTGGACTGTTAATACAGCCCACTACGACATTTCTAATTTCTTTCAAGTAAGGTCTCAGGCTCTCTTCCGACAGTCCAACAGCCATCATAGCTCCTCGATGTTGGCCTGAACCAAGCAATCTGGTAGCACATTGGCCCCGAAAGAACGCAACTTTGCATGCAGATTGCTGGGAGAGATAACCTGCGCAGTAACTGCAGAGATATTAGATATAAATTCTCTAGCCAAGGTTAAGAACCTACGCAGCTGCAATTTCGCCTGAGCTATGACCCAACACAACTGAAGGAAGAACTTTGAACGCTCGAAGCAGATCCACAAGAGCTATCTGAAGCGCCGTGCAAATCGGTTGGCTATATGCTGGGTCATTGATATTGGATATTGTCTTTTCCTTTGTAAGTTCGTCTTGGTGCATGTCAGCATTGACTCGACGTAGACAAGTAACCACGAAGTTAAGACGCTATATCGTTGGCTAGCGTTCAAGCACAAACCAATGAACGGCGATGCTGTCATAAGAGGCTCGGATATTTTTACTAGTCCATGCATTGAAAAAAAGTTTGGCCCAAATTTTACATTAGACTGGGAAAAAGGGAAGATGCTACATACCTAGGAGTGACCATTTGCACCCACAATCTTTCAGGTACATCTCTGACCTACGGAGACTGCTTTGAAAGGCAGGATAGATTGACAGATCTTTACCCATTCCAGGATACTGTGCGCCCTGGCCGGTGAATACATAGCCTAGTCTAGGAGCTCCTTTGTTTTTGAAGGGTTTGGACATTCTCGACCACCTAATCTCCAGGCCAACAACCGAATCGGCAACGAGGAAAGATCTCCAACTGTGTCTTGTACGGCGGCACGCTAGTGTGTAGGAAAGATTGCCGAGGTAGGCGGCGGCTTCTTCGTCATTCAAAGCTGAGGAAATCTCTGATATGTGGGTGCTATAGGCTTTTGCCAGCCGGGCCAATCCATCTTCGTCTGCCGCAGACCAGACTAGTAACTTGAGGCTTGTGTGGATGGTATCGCCGCCGCCAAGAGGTTGTGATAGTCTTCTGACTGGCAGTAATGTGCCGAGAGTTGCTGGAGAGCTCTGCAAGTCGTGAAGAGAAGGTGGATTTCGCATGCTCAAATGGTTTCCAGAAAGACCGCTGATACTAAGAAAATTACATGCGTCGTCCAGGACCGCATGGCTGTTGGATCCGCCGAAGCCAAACGACATTACTGAGGCGCGGCGCAAGCCTTTGCTCGGCCAGGGTACGACACATTGAGGAAACTATTAATGTAATCAATGACAATGCATGCTCGGTCGCAAAATAATGCACACCTCGATCCTGAGATGATGCTTATCAATGCTAGGATTTAAGGCCCCGAAGTTGGCGTTTGGAGGAATAACAGCTGCCTCGAGGACCATGATGGTTTTGATAATTCCTGCTATGCCACTAGCGCCCTCGAGGTGGCCGATATTCGATTTTACAGCACCTCTGAATGAATATTTTAGGATAAGGTGTACCATCGACGAGAGTTTTGAGAGTCGGAAGATTGCGTGAACGTACATGTACAACGGCTCCTCTGAGCTACGACAGTCCCGAAATGCTGTACCAATAGCGCTAGCTTCCACAGGGTCACCTATCTTGATTTTATGTTAGCAGAAGGTGCCTAGTATCGGCCGTAGATTGGAAATAGGCCTACCTGTGTACCCGTTCCATGGGCCTCCACGTACCTTGTAAGCTCCCTTTTGAGTCCTGCCTTTTCGTACGTCTCTCTGATCAAGCGCAATTGTGCTTGTTCGCTTGGCTGCGTGATTCCAGGAGTGTGGCCATCCTGATTCGAACCTGTAGCTCGGACTATCGCCCGAATTGTGTCTCCGTCGGAAATTGCGTCTCCAAGTCGCTTGAGAACCACAACTCCAACCCCCTCACCCCTGCCGTAACCATTGGCCCGGGCATCGAAGCTGTAACACCGACTATCGCGCGAGAGGAAACTCATGTTGGACAAAGGCAAGGACGTATCAAGCGCAAATGCGATGCTGGCGCCACCGACGAGCGCCTAGACGTCAATATTAGCAGCTGCAATTAATGTAGATTGTGAGGTACTGAATAGTCATACCATGTTCGTGTTTCCATTGCGCAGACCTTGGCAAGCAAGATCAAACGCCATCATGCTACTTGAGCATGCAGAATCCAGGTTGATACACGCACCGGTGAAATCAAAAAACCAGCTTAAACGCGCAGCCAGCATACTTGGCGCTACCCCGGTCGCCGTATAGGTCGGAAGTGTATCTGGATCTTTGTTGAGGGCCATCTTATAATCATCCGTGAAGCAACCGGTATGCACTGATGTATTAGATCCACAAGCTTTCTCTAAAGCGATCCCAGCTGCTCCTATATCAGACCGAATTCAGGCTCCAGCTTGGGTACCAGAACTTACCATTTTCAAGAGCTCTGTATGCCGTCTCAAGGAGCAAACGCTGTTGCGGATCCATGGCGGCTGCTTCGGTAGCAGTGATCGAGAAGAACGGTGCATCAAATTTCGCCAGAGGCTCTTCCAGAAAGTGGCCTCCTCGGAAAGGAATCTATGAAACAACTGTCAATTGCTGTTCGCCCAATAGTAAAGGAATACCGCGCACCGTATCATGTCGCTTGCTATCCGGATGGTAGAATGAGTTAACATTGACTCTATCCTTTGGCCAATCCGTCATAGAGCATTTCCTATCGCACAACATCTGCCAAAAAGCTTCAGGGGTTGTCGCCTCACAAGGAAATTTAAAAAAGTAGCCAACAACCGCAATGGGCTCATGCTTGCCCTTCTCAAGCTGATTTTCGCGGTAGGCCAATGACTCGAGCGGATCTAAACAAGTGTCATGGATGAAGTCTCTTGCATCATCATAAAGAGCTATGGGAGCCATCGGGAGGGTAATCTTATGAAGTACGTTTGTGCTTTCTACAATACTTTGGAAAGCCCCTTATTACTTCTTCACAGAAACGCAATGGTAGAGATTGTAAATTAAGAGATCTCGACGAGCGTGACTTTCAATTTTTACCAAGGATCGATGGAGGATGCTACGAGAATTGCCCAGCCTGTATTCGCGGGATATATACTTGTGACTCAAGGGGGACAGAATGAAAAATTTGTTTCGAATACACCAAACCTGTAACAAATGGGCATTCCAACGCCAACGAAACTTAACGATGATGCACCAGACCTCAACAATGGGATATCACAGCCCTCGTCCACGAATGAGGCGTAGCTGCCAGGGTTGACTATGCTATGACGGAGCTGAATGTGAGCCACGCACTACTGTCCTCTGTCGACGACCCGTCTTGGACACGATATTCCTCGTAACCTGCGCCCTCTTCCAGAAACAGATGTTGATCGGTCAACCATTAGCGTGATTATTCAACCAAGCAATTTGAAGGACGATGCAAAGTCGTGGATTCTGGTTGCCTCATCTACCACTAATCAGGATCCGGAGAATAATGTGTTAGCTGTCGTGAGCGGCTATGAGGTAACCACTAGGCGTACACCACCTTACACTCCTCGCACACCACCCTCACCATAAAGTACGAAACGTATAAACCCTAGCTCTCCAACCCGAATCCCAAGCCCCTATCCATGCCCAGCCCCTCCGGGCTCAACTGCGTTGGGCCCACCCTAAAATAAGCGTTCAATTGACGACTCACACTCTCTCACACTCACCGAAGACAATAACTATAGAGGCCGCCAATTTTGACGCGAAAGCAGGTGGAAATGGTATCGTCTCCTAGGGATGGTGTGCGAGGAGCGTAAGGTGGTGTACGACTCTTGAATACCTTCGCTTTACATAGCCGCTCATGACAGCTGATACAATCTTCTCCGGATCCTGATTAGTGGTAGATGAGTGGGCAACTACTTCGCCTCTTTTGATCCTTTGGAACAGGCAGATCGACGAGCCTTGAGCTCACTTGTCTGTTGAACTCCCGATGCCTGTTGCTGCATGCATCGTGGAGGAGTCGAGACTTCCAATCCTTCAATCCTTCACAGTTCTGTCGTTATTAGTGACACTGGTTGTAACAATACAAGATGACGCGACGAATCATTCGGTGCGCCCCTTTCCCGCAGAGACTAATTTAGATAGATGTGGTCCTAGCGCCACTTATCATGCGGGTACAGGGCCGAAATCACCTTTTGATTGGCCAGCGGCTCTTCTAGCGTGTAAGTAACAGGACTCGCCGCGTCGATAGGGATTGAGCTAATTCATGTGAGACGCGAGGCGAGGCTTCCTTTCTTTGATACTTCGGGAGTAGTAAATGCATTGTCTGGCATTGCGTCACTCCACTGGACCTACTAGCAAAACCGACCGGAAAGTGCAACAGCTGCCGAGCTCAAGGCCTTATCGAGGTACTCTAGGGCTAAGTGGAGTCTGGCTCTAGGCTCCTGTTGCACTCGCGGATCTGTTTCACTAGAACGTGCCACCCCAGATTGATTCGTCCGGCGGTCCAACTCGTGCATGTCGGTTGGAGGCTCTCAATAGTATTGACGAACCTGTCCTACTTCCTATCCACGTGGTTATATGTTAGCGCGACAGGGTTTATTCGGGAGAGAGCTGGGCAGAATGATCCCTGTCACGCTAACATATAACCCCCCGGATAGGAAGTACGTCACTCCACATGGTGCGTCAGGAGTAACTTTTGAGGCTTTCAACGATTTACGTTGCATAATCTCTCGAAAATTGCTGATATATTGAGCATCTAGCACCCATGAACAGATTGCCTCGTTTTCGATTTCGACCCGAGGCTGAAAACGCATCATCATCTGTAACATCGCAGGAATGCGTTTTCTCTGCCTGCATGGGAAAGGCACCAATAGCAAGGTATTACTCCGTCTTCACTCTGTTTGCGCCCCATGGTGCTCGATAGTTAGCGGCTCGCTTGCAAGTTCTACCAATGTCCTATCAGTGCAGCTGATTGAAACTCCAGATATTCGAACTACAGACTGGTAGGCGAGAGCACGTACTCCGCAATGCCCCTCATTCAGTGAGCATGATGTTCGAGACAACTTCTTACTGGATGTAGCTGCATTGAGATACGCACTCGGTGATGATCATGTTTACGGTTTTGTGGAAGGATCCGTCCGCTGCGATCCTGCTCCGGGTAAGCAGCATCTTCGTCGTGTCCTAAAATCTAATTTAATGTAGGTTGTTGAAGTAGCTAACCATATCTAGGCGTCAGCTCCATCTCATCGGCGGAAGACGAGTTCTTCACCTATTTCAATGAGACGTCACTAGCTAGCTGCAGAGAAGTTCTAGACGACCTGGAAGCCTACCTCAAAGCTGCAGGACCATTCGATGCTGTCATGGCGTTCTCAGTTGGTGCTTTGCTAGCAGCCACGCTCATGGTCCGCAACAGCCAGCGGAGCATCAATCCACCTTTCAGGTGTGCCGTATTTCTTTGTGGTGGTATCCCCGGTGATCCGTCAGCACTAGCTCAGAACGATATCAGGCTTCTCAATTACGCTGCGGACGGAGAGATCATTAGCGTTCCGACTGCGCACATTTGGGGGAAGAATGATCCTCAGGTCTCTTTCTTCGGGCCCGAACTCAGCCGGCTCTCGAACAGTCGATTAAAGTCTATCTTTATCCATGAGGGTGGTCATGAGGTTCCGAGTGCAAAAGATAGGCCTGCACTTATGAGAGCGGTCAACTGCATTCAGACGACTATTGAGAAGGTGCATACTTTACACTGACTGACTATGGCAGACTGGTTACTTCAGAGAAACGCATATATTAATAGTACGCTTCTTTGCCTATGCCCGAAGCCTTAGCACCTTTTCGGTACGTGTCACTCGAGGTTACCTCGGGACAATATGAAGGCTGGCAAAAGCACGACCTGCTATCTTGCATTCTCCTGTACCAATCGATCCATTCTGCTCAAAGTTGTGACTAAAGATCGCGGCTAGACCAGTACCTGCTTCTTCTGCCACATAAGGAGAGTCATCAAAAGTTGTGCAGCCGAGAACCCAATCATGATCCGCATCTGTAAATTGTAGCCATTTGCGAATACCGTCTTCGTCGGTCCTCCTAGTTCTGAAGGCAGTGTAGCCAAGGTACGAGTTGTCTGTAATAGATCATTGATCTGCGTCGGAGACAAGATCGCGCCAAGATGGAATTTGGTGTAGGTATTCATCACGTTGGTTACGATGGCAAGGCCTATCGCACCGCCCATAGTCCGGAATTGGATCACGGAACTCATGGCAACAGCTAAAATGAGTCAGTATGGGACGAGATTGACGAATCAGTAAGACCAACACTTGTCTCTTTCCTCGACCAGAAAAGGAGTTATAACAATCAAGCAAGCGATGTTTATCCCAACAGCGAAGCCTGCAATTGCCTCATAGCCGTACTGAGCATTGCTTACGCCTGTCGTTGTTGGAGATATGCTGAGTAGGGTAAATCCTACAATTTGGATAGCTGAGCCACTCAGCATTACATACACAGGTGGTACTTTCGTTTTGCCTACGACACCTGCTGCTACTCCTGATCCAATCGGGCTAAGCAACGCGAATGGCAAAAGACGAATGCCGGCTTGCAGTGGTGATAGACCATTAACGGATTGGAATCTTAGTGGGATCTGGATAACTGCAACCGTGAAGGGAGCTCCAGTGAGAAACATGTTCCTAGCTTAATAGTAAGTGCACCGCTTGTCATCTAGTATTAAGGGGCTGGCATACGCTAGTAGACCAACGAGTATTCGACTCTGGACTAGTCTCCAGGGGAAGATAGGCTCCTGTGCTCCTTCTTTGCAACTTACTCTTTTAGACCATGTCAGGAAGAGAACCCAGGATATGGCAGACAACACCAATACGGCAACCACAAAAGTGGAATTCCACTTGTATCGAGTGCCAGCTTCTTCTAGCGCTGTCACTAGGAAAACGGTTGCTGATAGTAATAGGGCTGTACCAAGAAAGTCTACTCTGCTGAACTGCGATTTCGAAAACCGTTCCTTGAATGTCAGTGGTTGATATTGTGAAGAAGGAAGGCTGTGAAACGGAAAGTTCTTCGGGATGGTAAAAAGCAACACTACAATTGAGACAATACCTGCTGGTACGCTATTCATTCAATCAGCCCAGTGTTCTCCAATACGAAGGTTTCCGGCTCACTTCAGCAAGAAGACCCATCTCCAAGTCGTGTAAACGTTGATGGCTCCTCCTAGCAGCGGTCCAAGTAGGAGAGCAAGTGCGAAGACCACTGATAGTAAACTTGAATATGGCGCAAACTTTTCAGGCGATACAGATTCGAAGAAGATTACGAACACCAAGGAGTATGTTCCGGCGCCACCTATACCTTGCATAGCTCGGAAGATGATACTATGCACTTTTGAGTCCCAGTCCGTCAGAGAGAGAGAGAAGGGTGCTTATTCCTAACAGTTGGCTCATAGTTTGAGCACCTCCGCACGCAGCAGAAAACACTACGAAGAGAGATACTGAAGTCACAATGACTAGCTTCCGGCCGAATATATCGCTTAACTTTGCCCAGATAATCAGAAACCCTAGTATAACAGTCAGCTCTGCAAACATTCAAGAGCTTGGAGAGGCAATAATCGCCGGTATAAGTCAGCATGTACGCTGTTATGATCCAACTGCTTCGACTGAAGCCGTGCATCTCGTCGGTTATAGCAATGAGTGATGTCGCGACGATCGAGACCTCTAGACTAGCTAAGAAAACCGCCAGCGATAGTCTACCAACACATGACTGTTAGCCTGGGAACAGTAAGACTCAAGATGGGAATTTCTTACGCCATGATCATTACATGGAGTGACCATCCTTTAAGGTAATTAGATGTCCCACGGTGTCCTTCGTTGGAGGTCTTCTCCTCATCATCGCTCGGCTTAAAAGAGTTTTGGTTAGACATGGTCGGACCGGCGTGGGCTGTGTTTGGTTTTTGCTCTGGTCTTCTTGAATATATAGACTTTAATCAGATACAGCGACTCTGTCTGGCTTGGATCGTTCCAGATCTCAAAGTTGTCAAGGAATACTGTTCAGGCGTTGTGAAGCTCATGCCCAACAACAGTAAGCATTGATGAGAAGCACTCGATGATCCTTCCGCGCGGAATATGAACACAAGCCAGCACGCACGACGCATGCAATTGGCAATCGACAAGGTTCTCGCAAGCTTTGCCTGCAGAAACGGTGTGGCTTTGCTTCTGGGCAGAGGCCCTGTCCACCCACTGATCAGGACTACGCACGGACATGACATGTGCGGGACGCCGAAAGCTGGCACATCTCAAGGCACAAATCCCGTTCCAAGAAACGCATTGCGCTCGTAAGCGACGCACGATCGATCTTTTGGACTCATAGGCTCCAAGCATGCGAAGTATCCACCCACACCGGGGTGGAAAGCATGCTTCGAATGCCTTGATCTAGCCTTCCCCTTCGATACCTTACAGCAGAATGCGGCCGTAGCTGTGTAATACCTAATTGAACTGCGCCATGAACAAGCAGTGACAAAAATCCAACAGAGGGTGTGAGGGATTTCGAGAACCCGCATCAATCTGCATCCTCTACTCACTGCAGCCTTGAACCTTATGGCGGAATGTTGAAATAAGGCAATCGACTAAGTAGCCGCTAATGCGCACATTCTACCCGCTTAGCGTGGATGGTGTAAGCACTTTGAATCAAGCACATCCAATCCTTGGGTCATCCTTCACTCTTCTCCCGGTGGCACTTTCCGAAGCTTGAGTCGATGTTTTCCCCGCACATTTTCTTTGACCCATGTTGGAAAATTTGCCACTCATTCCAACATCTGGAGCCTTCTATTGCCGATTGGGTACCCACGGTTACCCTGTGTTCGTGCAGTGAACGGCGAAAGAACGGAGTAAACATCCTATCACAGAAGCCAAACCGGAAGTCTAGCAAAGTTGATGCAGGATTCTAAGAAGTGACTCGACTGAATCACAAACAATCCGGGATCACCATGCTTAGTTTTAGCGGTTTCGTGTTCAGCTGAGAAGCTTGGTGCAGGAATATCAATTTTCCCCCACCCACACATACATGTATGTATACACCCTCTTCAGAGCACACCCTCAGTAGCAATTTTGCCAGTCACCGACACAGGCGCCCCCAAGCAATATCTACTCGATTTCATTGTTCTATAGTGAGAGACAAATTTGTCGACCCTACTCGTCAAAACGGTTAATTCGATAGGTGTCTAAGGTCTGGGGCTAAGATAGGTAGTCTAGATCCACGACGACTAAGCAATCCTTCATGTTCAAACCCACGTAGACTGATCAAATTATGAAAGACATCCTTCAAGTGTGCCCTCGCTAGATCACCATACTGAGGGGTCGCACAAGGGAGCCAAGGCTGCGATGACCTGAGACCCAAGGAATGCCTTGCTATCATCCGTCTCAACGTACACAGCCGCCCCTTTCTAGTTCTTCTCGTCTTGTAATAACCCCATCGTCCCGCGTATAAAGCCAGTCACTAGTCGTGTCTGCCCTTAAGGGAGCCATGTCTAGCTCGCTTAAAGTAATATACTCGTCTTTCCTATGGTTGTGGTTTCTGTACACGTCGTTCTCTGGAGGCTTACCTAAGGCTCGCTGGAAATTATTTGTTTGTTCCTGGATAAGACGTGGCCCAGATTTACTGCCAGTCGAGCGCGACTTCGAACCTAGTGAAAACGAACTAGAGAAGGCACCATAAACCTTGGGCCCGAAGTGTTGGAAGAACTTCGGCGTGGTCGGCAAGCAGCTAACAATAATGCCAGTTGTGATTTCGGCCCATGTCCATAGACCCATGATGATGATGTTATAGCTGACGTCTGGAGATTGGACGATCCGGAAGGTGTAGTATGTACGTAGGATTGAGGTGATACAAGCACTGCAAGTAGGGGACCATTAGCAGATTGCAAAGTGAGCACCAGCCAGACCTCCACAGTCTAAGACCTTGCCTGTCCATCCTGTTCGAGGTTCTACTTACATAGCGCCTGTCGCGAAGATGGCTATCATCATAAGTTTCTTTTTCAGTGGCATTTGCAATTTCCAGATAGGTATCATAGGAAGTATCAAGATGGAGAAGTCAGATATTACATTGAAGATGCCAGTAGCCAGATAGGCAGCATTGGCATCAAAGCAGTGCCCCGTACTCATCAAAAGATTCCAGATTTTTTCGCGCGGACTGCACATTGTAATTTCGAAGACGGTGTCCACAAAGTAGAATCCGATGATACTCCAGGCGAGGATCTGGATCGCAATGTATAGTGCCATGTTGCCTTTCCGGTTTGGGACGAAGATTCTTAGATACTGTAGGAGGATTGAAAGCTTGATCAAACAAACAACGATACCGTAGAGGATGGCGGTGATGTTGATCCACTGCCATCATCATCATTTAGCATGACGCAAGAATCTGAGCCAACTTTACGAACGTAGAGTTCTCGAAAGAAGTCTTTGAGACGTATGTCCCACATGTGCCTCCCTCCGCCGACAGTGAAAACGAAGCTTCCGGGCACAGCGAACCCAATTTGGCCAATCTACTATGTGAGCAGCGTACACAGACCAGAGGTTAAATAGGCTTCCCAAAGACTTACCCATGCGATCAAGACAAAATCTAAATTGGTTTAGTATAATAGTGAGACTGCAAGGGCCATGGTTTAGAACTTACAGTCTTCGTATGAGGCAGATCTTATGAGGAAGAACTTCGAATACAATCGAATGGTCACAGCCAAAGTGGAAGCGACTATACAAAGAGTTATGGTGGGAATGATGATTGCATTAAGGTTCGGCGGATTGTCGAGGTTAGGCGCCACCCCAAGTGGTGGAACCCCGGCTGGTCCGTTCAAAAGCGCGAGCAACTTTTGCGACTCTATTGCTGTAGGTGCCATACTGGTCAAAGTTGAGGCTGAGTGCTAAATCTTATCAGTCCTTCGAAGGCTGGAGATAAGAAGTTTACGATCGATAAATAATACCCTGATGAGAGGAAGTGCAGACAAACATGTGAGGTTCAAAAGAATATGGCAAAGTTAAGGGAAACAGTCAGTCAATAATTGAGGAGAATTCGTAGCACAGTCCTACCTTGATTAGCAAATTCATTCCAAGTCTCTCGGAAGAGCGTCTCGCTTTCAACCCCTGTGTCGCTGGTAGGAACATATCCAGCGATGTGTACGTGATTGCAAGTGTGTGTAGTCCGTCATTGGTAGGATGCTTATCCGATCGACGTGCTGGGTTATTATGACCAATGTTACGTACTGAAGGATCAAAAGTAGGCATCCTCTTACGAGATGTCGAATCTCAGCCAGATACTGCCAGGTGTGAGGTCCTGCAGGGCCCACCCGAAGCAGTCATGTCGTGACAACCCTCCTGAGAGCACAGTCGCTGCTCAGTGTTGTGCCACCATACTTACCTTTTGATCCCGCAAATCATGTTCTGCCGATGCGAGGTGTGCCATTTGGCCGACGAGCTTTGTGCCACATCCTTCGGGATCATGGCGGATTACAGCCCTGGAGATTCGATACCGGACCATCATTATGTGTCAAGAAGGCAACAGAGCAGTGGAATAAAAAATGCACAGCCTCAGAAGTTGTCCCCTACCCGTCGAAACATGGTTGTTTGTTCGGATCTCTTACTTAAAGTAGTCTAGCTGTCCTGCACAGCCAGTCACTGTTCGGCACTTGTAGGGTCTGCCTCAAGTATTTTATACTTTATCGAAGTGCATCCTCCTAGCCTTATTCCCGTCGGGCCGCCCGGCGCCTGATTAAGGCAACGGTCCCGCCAGACGCCTTCAGGTCTAGAAGCAAGGTCTGTGCTGGGCTAGCGTCCGAGCTGCATGCTCATACTGTTTCAGAAGGAGGCATATGCACGGCACAGCAAATATACCTTGGGTTCTGGGCGATCAGAAACAGCATCAGCCTCCCTGTTGAACTGTATCTGTGGATCCAATCCTATGCTGATCATGATATCAGAGCGCTAGACACACCAAGAATTAGCGCCGAAACGCAACGTTGAAATTTGAGCTGAGACGACGTCGTAACTTACAAGTATTAATGATTTAATATACAAGCATGTACATCGAGGACTTCCGGTGAGCCAAGCCTCTTTATGTTTGCCATTGAGCGGGCAAACGGCAGCCATGAGAATTAACAGCCCGTGACTCTTATAAACACACGCTTTCTTCTTTTCATCTTCCTCGCTACATAAGATTATATGCTGATAGTGCCAACCAACATACTTACGCTCAAAGTGCCCTAAGACCGCAATTCATGGCGACTCTGCAGTTCTCCGAAGGGATTGAGACTCCGCCAAGAGTTCTTCATCGGAACAAACAGCTTCTGAACAACATTGTAGACGGGATGGCGAGCACCAGACCTTGTGCACTGTATGCAGAGGTACCTTGCTTGCCTGATGGCTATCGAGATGGTTATCGCAAGATTACTTACGGCGCACTTGCTAACGCCGTAAACGGCGTTGCTTGGTTGCTAAAAGAGAAAATCGGCGAGAGTAGAGATCATCAAACACTGTCATACATCGGTCCCAATGACCTGGCATACGTTATCATGGTTCTAGGCGCCTGTAAGGCCGGATTCAAGGTTAATGACTCACTCCAGAATCCACAGTATGCTGACCTCAGGCGTCTGAAGCTCTTGCTTGTATCCCCCCGCAATACGGTCTCGGATCATATAAGCCTGTTCAAAGCCACCGAGTGTCGAATCATGCTCACTCCTCCAGCTCCGCGTTCACCAATTGTGCAAGCAATTATAGAGTCGCATCCTCTTCAACTTCTCGATAGCCCCACCCTTGATGAACTACTCAGGGGCAACTATGCTCATTACCCATTCTGCAAGAGCTTTGCAGAGGCAAGACATGAGCCCCTGGTCGTCGTTCACACATCAGGCACAACCGCGGTGCCAAAACCAATCGTCTACACCCATGATTTCGCCGCGAGCTACATTCAATGGACACAGCTAGAGCCACCTCCAGGATTTGAGACCCAAGTCTCACTCTGCCAGTCAAACCGCTTCTTTATCACACTGCCTTTCTTCCACGTAAGTTCTCTTATAACGAATCTCCCGAAGGTTTGGGATTGCGGGCGCTCCATTCGTGTAAAAGATCGTTACTGACCTGGATAGGCTGGAAATCTGTTCGCTACCATGTTCGATGCAATTGCGAATCAAACGACCGTGATCACGCCATTAGCAGGAGTTATGCCCTCGGCCGAAACAGTTGTTGACGGCCTCAAACATGCAAAAGCAGACGTAGTCATCCTTGCGCCACCCTTCCTGGAACAGATTGCAAAATCTGTTGAGATGCGAGATCTCATCACAGACAATGTTGCGACAGTGACGTATGGTGGGGGCGATGTTTCGCAATGGTCTGGCGATGCTCTCACCCACAAAGTAAAGCTCTTCAACTTCAACGGCTCAACAGAGACAGGTGGCTTTCCTTTGCTCAGACCGAGAGATGTCTACCCTTCAGAAGATTGGAAATATATACAGCCTCATCCGGCAGCTGGGCTTGAGTTTCGTCCTACAATCCACGGACTTTTCGAGGCCTTCCTGGTCAGAGATCCAGTCTTCGAGAACGAACAGCCGGTCTTCAAGTTATTTCCGCATCTTCAGGAGTACCCGACCAAGGATCTTTGGGCGCCTCACCCTTCAAAGGAGGGTCTTTGGACATACCGTGGCAGAGCAGATGACATCATCGTCTTCAGAACGAGCTTCATGTGCGATCCCATCCCTATGGAGCAGCAGGTGTCCTGCCACCAGGATGTTCAAGCGGTATTGATGTCCGGGACCGGCAAATTCCAACCAGCGCTTCTCATCGAGCGCACAAGTGACCCGAGGCATTCCCAGGACACGGAGCGAGAGCTGACTGAACAGCTCTGGCCGATGATCGAGAAGGCCAATCAGAGCTATAAGCTGGATTCCAGAGTCTCGAAATCGCATATCATGTACACGAGCCTGCAGCAGCCCATGAGGCGCGCCGGTAAAGGGACAGTGCAGCGCGGTCCAACACTAGCGCTTTACAAAGATCCGTTGGACGCACTCTATGAGCGCGAAGGCGACGCAGTCCCAGGAAACGAGCTGGTCTTGCCGAGTGCGGACCAAAGAGAATAGAGAGAGAGGGCCCAAGCCGGCCGAGCTGGGGTCTGACAGAGTGCTCTGGAACGATAGGACTAACAAAACGATGCTGGAGTCTGGCATCTAGAGGACATTGAGCACTATCTCATATTTATAAGGCCGAATGAAACATGGCTTCCACAATCTTTACTGTAGTAGATGGAAAACACTATACTGATATGTCATTCTCCCATGGTTTTCTCATCCGTGATGGGCTTATGGTCGTCTGCCTGCGTTTCAACGATCTTCTAACTTCATCGATAGTGCCATTTGTAATGTCTTTAACATCGAGAGCTTTCGTGTCTAGGCGCTCGAGCGCAGTACACGTTTGCTTTGTCTGCCTTGGCCCACCTGCGCGCATCACGAACGCGCTTCTGCCCGATGGCGATCCTTCTATTGACCGGTATCGTCGCGGGAGATGATAGTGGTTTGGTCGAAAGTCCCAATGAGCTTCAAGCATGATGATACTAGCAACTTCTATCAAAGGAGGAGCACCCACATAACACGCCGGATCCATGAGTCAAATATCATGCCAAGACTCTAGCGTGGGATTTGCGGCTTGGCCATTTAGAGCTTAGCCTATTCGTTGGTTTGTGATGATGGAAGATACAGTACTTATTGACAAAAGAGACTTCAAAAGACATATTTCCCTGGGCGCACGTCGCAACACAGAAATATACAAGCGTTAGTGCTTACGCGTTGTAGGTTCTCGGAGGAGGATCGAGGCTAAGTCGTCGTCACAGTTGAGTTGTCGTTACGGTGTAGCATACTTATGGCTCCCAGTTCTTGGTCCCCGTCCGTACACCGCTAGGATCTTCATCTCTGGTCTGCATTTGTCATCTTACTTGATGGCAACTTTGTCTTTAGTGAAGCCTACTAGAACCGTGTATCTGGAGCTCCCAATCGTTATACTCGTTCAAGGCTCGTTCTAGCTCTCCAAAGTGGTGGATGATTTGTGGCCCAAGATCATCGTACGGTGCATCTCCAGCCTCCATTTTGCAGTAATATACAAAGACTCACTCCCCTGTCCCTCACTTATCAAATAACCTTTTCACACTTCGCTTCGGCTCACCCACCGGATTGAATTTGCAGGGAGCCTGTCGCGGTCGCCATTCTCCTCACGAAGGCATTGTACGCTGTGAAGCTATCACGGAAGAGCTCAGCTATGCCAGACGTCAAGAACAGCGGCTTTTCTGCTGATGGAGATCAATCAAATCTAGACGAGGTAGCTAGAGGTGCGTGTTCAGGAAATCCCTAATCTTCGAGGAGAGCAATTCCTATATGTGTTCACGCATCATGAATACCGATCGGCCTTGATTGTTGGGTAGAAGGTATATATCCGGCTTCCTAGAAATACGTGTCATCCCGCTCCATCTACTAGCGAATTACATCCGCAAGTGCAATGTAAGCGTTCAAGCGACAAGACGATGATTGGGAAGTCGCGCAACAGCTGCAGCTGATCAGACATTCTACATGCGCCGGTGAGTCCAATCGAGATATAACGCAGCTCTCGCTACCTTCTCCGAATCTGTTATCGTGCATCCTGGTGTTACCCGACTCTTCTTATGTGAAGAATTTGCAGCATTAAGCTCCTATCATTGTTATTGTTACAACCATATGTTGTTGCTGTCTCAATACCGGAGACAAATGACCCTACTCGCTACTTTACTTACAGTCCAGTGTCATGCTATTGCTGTCGATGCGTCCAACTCAACCACCGTTGACCTCAGTGTCTCAGCACCCCCCATGTTTCAATGTTTCTCCTCAGTGATATCTGATCCACGACTGGCCAGTACGGTTGATTGTTTTGAGGCCACACGGCGGTTACCCTTACCCAGATATCGTGCTGTTGGTGTTTTCCGTCATACTCCTAGGCCTGATCGCTCCGACCCATGGGCGCTGCCTAAATCTGAAACGTTTGGCTCCTGCACAGTCACTGTAGATCTTGCCTTTGTCAAAGAAGAGTACAGCAGCTGGGTTGTTATCAGGGCTGGAATACGAGACCTCATCGCGTTCTGCAGTTCTGGCACTCATCCGTACAATCGATCGGGTGGGATCTCGCATGTGGGTATGGATGACAAGATACGTGTTACTGTTGGAACCGTCAGTGGAGCGGGAGCGTTGAGTCATGGCAATCTCACGGAAATCGATGTTCTTGGTCTTGTGTAAAATATGTGAGTTGTATCTTTGCCTCGACTCTCGACTTGAAAGGGTCCTGCACTGTGCTCACAGGTAATACAGCGAAGGTTATGTTTAAACAAAGCGGACATTCGTCAAAGGCGCATTGTGGCTTTCTCCAGGACCTGGACGAGGATCTTTAAGTCGGACACCACCTGCTTGTATCTGAGAACTTCGCTGGCCGATTGGCAGCAATGGCACCCAATGCAAAGGATCGCAGCTTGTATCCAACATCAGGATCCTCCATGGAACTTTACCACATATACGCGATTCTTTTGTAGTCCTTACTCCTTGCTCGCAGAACTCGAACCGACCCATATCTCTGCAGAATCTCACAATTTGCATCAGCTTTCCTGACAACGCTTCAAGCGGATCTCATTGCGAATCTTCACAATCACCGTCACTGACGTCAACCCCATGGCCACGGCCTATCCTCGTTCTTCTCTCGCCCTATTGATACGGCTGCTTCTTCTACCAATGGCCCTGATGACTTGCTGGTGGGTGAGTTGGCATCCCATGTCCAGTCCCGCTCCTTGCGTTGAGATGGTTGTGGTGACTGCGTGCAGTTCCGGCTTGAGAGTGGTGATGTCCGCCTCTGTGTTGTGTACCTGCGACGCTGCCATTTGCTACCGACCCAGCAGCCCAGGCCCACGCACCAGCACCTCCCACTCCGCCTTGGCCGGCTTCAGCACTTGCTCTGCCTCCTCCACCAGCAGCTGGCGCACCACCGCCTGCCGTATACTGCATAGGTTGCTGCTGCCCGTAGCACGTCTTTGACCATTCGTGTGGCACCCACAATTTATACTCCCACTCACCGAAATACTCTTGGAAACCCCCGATGTGTTTCACATGGTCCGGTGCCTGGAAGGTCTGCGGTACTACGGCCCGTTTCAGGCCGTCCGCATTGTCAGCAGCGCCGGGAGCGTTTTGGCCTTGACTAAGATTCATATAAGCATACTCGGAATCGGTACGAGTTCTTTAGGAGCTCACCCAGGACAATGTGCGAAAGCAGTACCAGGGAGATGATATGGCGCATAGCATACTTTGCAGAACCTGTTTTGTTTTTTCATTGATCTTTGGAAGCAACACTCGTCGAATAAGCCACAGAAACATCCCAAGCAACCGTCGATGATGTCAAAGATACACATTCTCTGTACGGCAGCAACAGGTGCTAAGCGTGTATGGAGATGCTAGAAGCAGTATACAACAGATCTTCGACGCCTATGAGCAGAACGAGGTCTACGAACAATGGGAAGTGGTTTGGGTGAGGCTATGATGAAGTAAGACGCAGTCTCCTTTGTTGACTCATGCCAACAAACTACTCACAATTCTTGGAATTCCTTACAAAATGGGTGCTGCATACTGCTCTGAGCCTTCACAGCATTTGGGACGTGTCACGAGTGTGATTTGGTCACATCATCGCTTCATGTTCTCTTCGAACCGACTCTATCACCGTATAGCTACCTTATCACCAGCCAAAGGCTGAGTGTTCAGGGAGTGAGAAACCTTTCTTTCTGAGCCTCGTTTACTCATTCTTCTTTTCACTTCAATTCTATGATCAATGTATCCTCCGAAATCCCTTCGTATTCTTTTCCTTCTCGACACATGATCCTTCCTTTCCTTATACACCATCAACAAAGAACTTAGCAAGCATCCAAATACAAAATCAATCCACTAGACATCATTTACCGCAACTAACAGCCAAGGGCATCTCACTCACCATCACCACCACCCCAAACCAATCACCATCACCAACAAAACCCCCCCCCCAACCAAAAATGGTAGCCGGCGACGTCCCCGGCACAGACTGCATCCTCTCCCTCTGCTGCCTCAAAAGCTCCGTGGACCGCATGGGAGCCGCCCACGCATATCCCAAAGCACATGGGCACCCTGGAGCGGGGTATGGCGCGGGGGGAGGAGGCTATATGCCGCAGGAGCCGATGATGGCGTATCCCGGAGGAGGAGTGAGAAGGGGAGGGGCGGTCGTTGGGGGTTATAAACCGGCGGTTCCTCGAAGGGGGGGCGGGCATGGTGGGATGGGGATGGGCAGTCATGGTGGGGTGGGCGGTCGTGGTGGAATGGGCGGTCATGGTGGGATAGGCGATCATGGTGGTGCGGAAGGCGGCCATGGCGCAGGCAGAGGTGGAGGATTGGCTGGTGGTGGGTGGGGCTTTCAGGCTGGGTCGGTGGCTGCTGGGACTGTGGCTGGATTTGATGATGGTGGAAGTGGGCACGGTGGGAATCAGCAAGGAGGTCACCATGGGGGACATGGAGGGCACGGAGGAGGGCATGGCGGACATGGCGGTGGGCATGGCGGAGGGCATGGCAGAGGGCATGGCGGAGGGCATGGCGGAGGGCATGGTGGCGGACATCATGGAGGTCACGGAGGAGGGCACGGAGGGCATCGCGGTGGACATCGCGGAGGTCACGGAGGGCATGGTGGAGGTCATCATGGCAACTGGGGCGAAGCACCAGAAGCCGAGATCTAGTCTCGGTGAAGGCGTCTTGGGCAGGTGGCAAGGTGTCTCTCCCACCATGCTGAGCTATCAGTAGATAAGCTCGTATGCTAAGGCTTTGCGAATGTGACCACTTTTGTTGCTTGGTGAAGAACGTTGAGTAAGGAGTTTGACTCAAGGTCTTGGCTTGTTGTGGAGCATGTATCACGCTCCTGACACTTTGAGTCTACATCTATATATCATGCTTATCCTTATACATCTCTCCCTCCTCCTCTACTCTCCATACAATCACACTTCTCCAGCGCCGCTACCTTCCTCGAGACCCCAAAACACCAAAAACTCGTTCTCCCACGCACTTCAGCTTCTTAGCAAACCCAGCATCTCTCACGACAACTTCCTCCAACCCCGACGCCCCGCCCCCCTCCACTTACACAAATGGGGTCCTGCTTCTCCCGCCCCTTAACAGGCGACGAGCCCTGCGAATGGCGTTGCGCTCACCACTACGGCTGTGCCCACCCCATCGCCCTGGCCGCACAAAACGGTCCCGAAACGCCCTACGCGCGCCGCCTGCTCAAGGAGAATGATCCGTATACACGTATTTATAAGGCGAGGGGGTATGGGGAGATCCCTCATGATTGGGCGCATGAGCTTGCGCCTATTGTTGCTGCTGGGGGGGTGGTGACGCTGCCGAATGGTGTGAGGGTTGGGAGGGATAGGGTTGTGGGTGGGGGTGGGGGTGGGGGTGGGGGTGGATAGGGGAAGGGGATGGAGAGGGGTCCGGCGGTGAGCGGAGAGGAGTTTTCCGTGAGGAGGGATTGTGCTTTTAATGTAGCGGGTTGAGTCAGGAATTTGATGTTGGGTGGACGTGAAGGCATGGGGTTGCTTGCTGTACGGTTATGATGAGCAAGGGGTCGAGTCATAACACTGTTTCCCGTCAATCTTCTGAGTGCTCGGTTTGTGAATAGGTGTCGGACTGGTATCTTTAAGCCTTCAGAGCTCAGTTTGTGTCGGTCCTTTTTCCTCTTTTCACTCATCGTTCTTCTATAAAAATCTGGGTTAGTAGTCTCGATTCTTGCGGTTGAAGTACTTACCTCTCAAATTGCTGATCTCTTCAAAGCTTTCTCCCCCTGTACACAACATTATGGGCTGCACTCACTCCATACCCGACTATGACCCCGCAACGACCCGGGCCATAATCGCCCAAAACGGTGCAGCAACGCCTTGGGCTGCTCCTCTGAGGTGGGAAAACAACCCAAATCATCCGCTATACAAAGGCGGTGGATACGGCGCTGGTGGTGGTGGAGCGTGGCCAAAGAGTAATGTTGCGCATTTGCCAGGGTTCGTAGCGTGGCAGGGACGGCTGGGCCAAGGAGGGGAAGGAGGAGCAGGCCGAACGGGCGATGAGGGACACGGAGGCGCAGGGAATGGTGGTGGGAATGGAGGTGGAGGAGGCACACGTGGAAGCAGCAGACACGGAGGCAGTAGACACGGAAGCCACACGGAAGGCGGCTTCGGCATCGTGAGTCAGCATGGAGACGGAGGAACAACAGAAGCTCTACAGATGCCGCAGATGCCTGCAAGCCATTTGTTCCACCCTACGACCGTCGATGGGTCAACTCGCTCCAGTCGCCATAGCCACGGGCCGGCCAGTCATCACGGGAGTCGGCATTCGCATCAAACTCAGCAAGTGAGTCGGCGTAATGCTAGAGAAATCCGGCAGTCGAGGAACAACAGACGGCAACCGGCAAATTTGGATTTCGACGAAGTGGAGGAATTAGAGGAAAGCGATGAAAAGAGCGGGGCAGGGAGTGAGCGGAGAACGAGAGCTGCTCACTCTTCGAGACATGGGGCTTCGCGCCATTCGACGAGAAGGGCGTCGTCACACCACGCTTCTTCTCGCCATGCTCCACCGCCAGGTGGCAATGGTAGGTTTGGAGGAGGCCATCACGGGACTAGGGTTGCGAGAGGACCAGCGACTGTTGCGAACGATAGCGAAGACGACGGTGACGACTAAGCCGATCCACGAGAGGCCGAAAGAGTCTTGATAGGTAGGGCAAAAGACTGAGAAAGCTCAGAATTGAGATTTCAAGATGGAGAAACGAAAGATTGTGGCTCTGTAGGAGACGCCATACGATCATGAACAGCCGAATCACATTCTGTATGAGAGGCCAACTCCAAGGCGTTTGCTGCTGAAGAACATGGTCCATTTCAGGACTTACACCGATAAAAGACAAGATTGCCTACCCGTGATTGAATGCTTTATGTCGAAATGCTCGGCTTCTGTAATCCATTCTGCCCCCTTTATTGTCCCAACAAGCCCTGGATCGCCGAAGTTCTCCCGCCATGACATCACCCCAACTTCGAATCAACGACATGCCGCACTCACTCATGCGTCTTGGTTCATAGGTAATTTGTGCCATGGAGGACGCAACGACGACCCATAGCATCCCCACCGCCGACTCCCCAAACCCCACGTCTTCTACACCAACCGCAACCCTCCCTCCAGAAGCGCTTGAATTCGCCTCCCGCGTCTACAATGCCGCCCGCACCGGCGACCTCCCTCTTTTCAATCAAGCTCTTCCTGCCGGTCTTCCTCCCAATATGACCAACGAGAAGGGTGACTCCCTTGTCATGCTCGCATCATACCACGGACACCCCGCCCTTGTCCGACTCCTCCTTTCCCACGGCGCGGATCCCAACCGCCTGAATGATAGGGGCCAAAGTCCGCTTGCGGGCGCTGTCTTCAAGAATGAGGAGGAGGTTGTCGAGTCATTATTGGAAGGCGGGGCAGATCCGGAATTGGGGGAACCGAGTGCGATGGAGGCGGCGACACTGTTTAACATGGAGGAGAAATGGGGGGAGAGGTTTAGGGATGCGAAAGGGAGGGGTAAAGGAGATCGAAAGGAGTCGAAGCCTGAGGCAGGGGGCATTGGGGGCGTCAAGGGAGCGCAGCAGCCGTTGTAGGCCTGCATGTGGGAGCCCGTCGTGAGGAAGAGCGCTGGGAGGATCAATCCGTTGAAAGGCTCAGAGGGGCCCGAAAAAGACTCCTAGAACGCGGGGGAGGAGCATCTCGTTGATTTGTCGCTGATACGCGAATTCCCTTCGCATTCTTGCACGCCTCGATGGGAGAACCTCGAACACGCGTTTAAAGACAGTTTTGAAAGGACAACGGGAGCCCGAACAGACTGGAAAGACATAAATCTGGAGTGCGATCAAAGGAGTCTTACAAGCCATCGATCATTCGAATCCAGCACCGCGCTAGTCCACTTGGGGGGACGTTATTGGTCAGAACAGCTATCAGCAGCATGGTTACAAGCCCAGCGCAATCAACATCCCAATATGGACAGAGCGTTTAGCACGCTGGGATCCTGACATTTACCAGAGCGCTGCGTAGGTGGATCGAAGCAGAATGAATGAAGTTGATATGGGCCATGGCTATTCTGGCATAGTAGCTTCTCCAAAGGTGTCGAGACCAAGTGTTGGAATGGAAGAGGGGAATGCAAAAGCACCCTAAAAGCAGAGACTATGAGTTGTTCAGAACCGAATACGAAGATTTACAACAACTAAGTCCGTGCTGGTCAGGTTGCTTACATATCTCGATGAACACACCGATCGAAGATTTGGGATTCACAGGCGCAATGCTCTGCCATTTTGGAGGACTAGCAGCGGTCCTCTATTGCACGATTCGCTGTTCTATCTGCTTGCAAGCTCTAAATTTTTATTTCTGACCTCCCTTTTGATGCATTTCATCAGCTTTTGCCTCCTGACCCAGCTCGACTCCCGCCAGCAGCTCCTTTTGCAGCCTTCTCTCCTCCGTCAGCGGCTAAATATGGCGGTGGTTCAGACTGCTGAAAAGTGTTTTCGCGAAAGGAACGAGGCCAAGGAACCGGTAGCCACGTCTTGTTTACTCCACAGCGGTTCCAGATTCCGACATGCTTGATGTGGTCGGGTGTTGTGAAATCATTCGGCGCAACGGCGTAATTCAAACCATGTGGGTTGATAGAGCCGCCAGGACGGTATCCACCTGGCCCAGGGCACGTTGAGTGGGAGAGAAAGTGCGAGGGGGGGCCATAACAGACCATGCAAACGTTTCCCCAGCCACCTTTCCCGCTGCTTATGCTCGATTCGCTGTTGGTTTTCCTTGCCGGCCACAGGGAAGGCATTGTTCAAGTTGAATTCGAGGTAATGATGGCGGAAGCTTGAGGAACGCACTTTGAGTGGGAGAAGTAGGCATTTGAAGTGGGAGAAGTAGGCACTTTATATGTGAGAAGTAGGCACTTTCCGTGCGGAGAGTAGGCACTTCAAGCTTGAGAAGTAGGCACTTTTATAGGTGAGAGCGGACGTGTCATCATAGTGACAATTCAGGAAGATGACCATATCTCACACTTATGTGTCAGTCCACTCGTACTGACTCCTGCGTCGACTACCGACGAGTCAGTTCGATGACTAAGGAGACATCTTGAATGCTTGGGGTCATGCATTGCACATGGGAGTATCGGTGACAGATTCACGTTGTTGCTGCATACCGAATTCATTCGTGAGCGACTCACACAGCCTTCCGAACACTCACAGATCACCTGTGTGACGATAGGAGATCCACATGGTGCGTCAGCAAACACATACAAGACAACTAACATCATTCTTCATTTTTATTGTCTTTTTCCACGATTCAAAGCCCAGTCGAGCCTTCGGTTTCATTATTTCCACTCCTCAGACCCTTGTTCCTTTAGCAATTCCCCCATTTCAATCCTGAATTCCAGATCACCGCGACCTTGTCTCGACCCACTTTCACAACAAATGGCGATCCAGCCTTGACCATTCCGTCAGGCCAATGCAAGTCGCTGTGTTCCTTCTCAGGAAATCATCGCTGACGTTCCCAACCAGTAGCTCAGGCGGTGAAATCGCCGAAAGATGGGCAGCAACAGCCCAACCCAAACAAGTTGGTTTCGCCCGATCGCATTCTCCGGGGACAATCTCGGCAATCACTTTTCCGCCGTGGATTCGGCGAACGCGGTGCCTTCGAGGGCAGTCAGTCATACCATCAGCATACCGGCCGCCAGATCGCCAAAGGAAAGACGCACGACCTATGGCCCTCAATGCAAAACCTCTGTATGAAATCCACGCTTCAGCTCTCCCAACCACATCGATATCCCAACCCCGTCATACCGGTCAACCCAACCTCCACGCACCCCATTTTCAATACCCCCGCAGTTCCCGGAATCGCCCAGTCGTCTTATGTCTCCTTATGCCTTCGAGCCCTAATCCCCTCCATCCTCCACGTCTCCTTATGTTCCCACTCCTGGAGAGGTTCTGGTCTTTGCGTCTCCTTGCCGTTGGCCCCCACCACCCCAACCCGCCCCGCTGTCCAACCGTCCCACTTGTGGCGGCCGCCCGGCTCTTTCGTATTCCGACGACCGTGCTTCCAAAAGGACCCCAGTTTCTGGGTCTGCCCATCCCCTACCAGCCCGACTCGCACGCGTTTCCTCACATCACGGCAAGCCCCGAAGGCATGCAGAAGACAAAAGCAGAATGTCCTGCGCTGAACCTGTATAAGGGGCCACAGACCCCGCAAAATCCATCTGGGACGAGAAAGGCGAAGAGGGAAAAGAGGACAGCAGTGCATAAGGCGGAGATGACCCTGGAAAAGGCTGTCTTGCTGGAGGGTGGTGCCGTGTTGGAGAATGCTGTTCTTGCTGGAGGATGCTGCCTTGCTGGGTTTATGGGGAGTTGATGGGCTCGACGAACGTGACGGGCCGGACGGGCTGGACGTAGTTGACAGACTTGCTAAAGCATCTGTCTGCTATCCCCCAAACCGATTCGATAATCGGAGCCTTGCAAGATTCCACCTGCCTGCAATTATCCATGTAGGCAAGACCTTGATCGTAGTCGTCATCGCTGTGGCTGTGAAATCAAATCAGCAGCTTCACGAACCCTCTTCGGGCCCTCAGGAGAGGCGAGCCAAATTCGTGCCATTTGCCATTCTTGTACCTCGCAGCTCGTATATCCCGCTGGTATGATACACATGCATACCATGCCAAAGCAAAATCACAGAGATCCGCCACCCCCCCTTCCTCCCTCTTTTTTCAAGCCGGGAACTCATCCTCCAGCGTCATCTTCGCCATCACATTCATACTCAGCAGCTCCTGGATCAGCAGCTTGGCCGCATACGGGATCGTCATCCTCGTCATCGCATCCGTCTTCTTGCACGTCTGGCAGTATCCCTGATACCCCATCATCCCACACTTGCCACACACATCCACCTGGTGCGCATCGCTCGACAGCATCAGCCGCTCCAGCAGCAGCTGCGAGGCGCCGTACGCAATCAGGCAGTCCCGCTCCATCTCCCCCAACCGCAGGCCTCCGTCTCGAGAACGGCCTTCCGTGGGTTGGCGCGTCAAGGTGGCCCGTGGGCCGCGAGCGCGAGAGTGCATCTTGTCTTGCACCATGTGTTTCAGTTTCTGGTAGTAGATGGGTCCGAAGAACACATAGGCTGGGAGGCTCTCGCCCGTGATGCCGCTGGTGAGGAAGTCCTTGCCGGAATAGCTGAAGCCGTTGCGGACGAGGATGTCGCTCATGTCTTCGACTTTGCTGCCGCCGAAGGCGGTGCCGTACTGCATCTCCCCTGCCAAGACGCCCGCTTTGCCGGACAGGAGCTCGAGCATCTTGCCGACCGTCATGCGGGATGGAAAACCGTGGGGGTTCATGATGACGTCGGGGACGATGCCGGCGTCTGTGAAAGGCATGTCGACCTGGTCTGCGATTATTCCTACCACGCCCTTCTGGCCATGGCGGGAGGAGAATTTGTCGCCGACTTCGGGGATACGGGTCTGCCGAATTTGAACTTTGATGAGCGTGCTGTCTTGCTCCGTCGTCGATACCATGACGGTATCGATGTATCCATGGTCAGGAGTGCGGTACGTCATCGGCACATCTCTGTACTCTTCACTTCCGTAATCGGAGCCTAGACCGCTGGCGTTGGCGTTCAGGGGAACCTGTTTGGCAAGATAGACCTCGCCGCTGCTGACTTTTTCTGCTACGGATGCAATACCAGCTTCGTCTAAGAGGGCATGCTTCTTGATTACAACGCCGTTCTCTGTCATCGGATCGCCAACCCGGTCGGCTGTGCCGTTGGGGTAGTTGCGGAGGGTAGTGGCGTATTTGCGGTAGACTTGACAGCGCCCGAAGCCTCGGTCGCAGGAGGCTTTGTTGAGCACTAGGGCATCCTCGATGTCGTAGCCTGAGTAGCTCATTACTGCAACGATGGCGTTCTGACCGGCAGGCAATTTATCGTATTTGATGAGCTCGATGGCCCGGGTCTTCACTAATGGCTTGTGAGGGTAGACCATGAGATATAGGAGTGTGTCGATCCGAAGGAATTGGTTGTGTGCTATGGCACCGATGGCCTGCTTACCCATGGCGCATTGGTAAGTATTTCGGGGGGATTGATTGTGGTGTGGGTAGGGTATGAGGCCTGCGACAGCCCCGAGGATCGTGAATGGCTCTACCTCCAGATGTGTTGTGGTCTCGTTAATGTCAGTCTCGTACATTGCAATGTTGGAGTCGTTTTCTTCATTGACATCCAGGTACTCTACCATACCGCGGGAGAGGAAACCATCGAAGTCAAGCTTGCCCTTCCGAAGCGCTTGCAGAGAGCGTACGGTGACCTTGGATTTCCCTCGCTCAACTATAATCAAAGGACGACATATTCGCCCTTCGTCTGTGGCGATGTGAACCGCCGCATGATGATGGTTGATGAAGATGCTTACGAATTCTGATACTCGACCCATTCGGCGTAATTTGCGAAATCCAACCAGGAAGCTCTTGGGCATACGGGTCAAAGCAACAGGTGTACCGTTGATGAGGATGATGTAAGAACCATCTCCGTAGAAGTCCTTGCCGCTAGCGCCGTTGATATCTTGGGCTCCCAGGATCGAGATTAGCTTTCGTATAGGTCCTTCCTCATCGTTCGTAGTGATGTGGGTCATGAGTGCTAGATTCTTGACGAGTCCACAGGCTTCTCCCTCGGGAGTGTCTGAAGGGCACAGCATACCAAATTGAGATGGTTGCAAAGCTCGGGGTCCGCTGACCTTACGTGTCTTTTCGAACTGGCTGGATATTCGAGTCATCATGCCTAACGCTGCAATGTAGCTCAAACGACTCAAAACATGTGTGACACCCGCTCGCTTCATGCGGAACCTCTTGAGATCCCAGTTGCCGGTAGACAGAGCCCGGTTCATCCCCTGCGTAATGTGATTGGCATGTACCTGCAGGACAGAAAGCGCATCGAATTCCTCGGTCCTTACAGGTTTCTTTAACACCTTGTCGATGGTGAGCTTGATGTCATGATTGAACTTCTTGAACAGGTCTTCAAAGAGCAATGACAACAGCTGCCCAGCTAACTCAAGCCTTTTGTTGCCGACATAATCACGGTCATCCACTAGACGTGGGTCGTGTTTCGCCATCAAAACTCGTCTGACCATGAAAGCGACATAGAGCGCTTTGGGGCGGAAATTCATGCTTATGACCGGCACATGCGTGATGATGACCGAGGAAAGAGCCTCAAGCGCCTCTAAAGCATGGTATCTACGTTGCCCGGCCACAGCTTTGCTTTTGATCTTGAGCCGGTAGCCGAGCCATTCCAATGCTTCTTGCTGCGTACGTATATCGAACTTGGCGCTCTCATCAAAATTGATGGAGAAGTAGTCTTGGTAGGTTGAGTCTGTGCCTGCCACAAGAAGCATTATCTCCTGATCCGAGTCAATGCCCAGCGCCTTGAATACCAGCGCAATCGGAACGTCTTCGCTGAGTACGTTGTGCTTCAGCCAGATTCTATCATTCTTCATTATCACATAGCTTTTGGACTTTCGCTCATGAGTTGAACTGGTGGCATTAGCAATAGCTCCCTACGACGATAATGGATACAGCTGGGTTCTACCTTGTTACGGATGCTTGGACAATGTCCTTCTTCAGGTCACTTTCGAGAAGAACGCGGTTTTTGCTGAGCTGTTCCTGAACAAGGATAACTTTCTCGGTACCATTGACAATAAAATAGCCTCCGGGATCCAGCGGGCATTCTTGCATTCGGGCCATGTCCTTCTCGCCTTTATCTGAAAGCATACAGTTGGAACTTCGTAGCATCATCGGAAGCCTACCGATCACGACGCCTTTCCTACGAATCTCACGGACACCTCGCCAGTAGGATATATCGACAAGAATGGGCGCAGCATAAGTAGCATCGCGTAGACGACACTCGTTCGGCGTGACTGTCGAATCCCATCGGTATCGGGAATGGTCTGTGATAGCCTCGTCAAGACGGGTTGGTTTTCCAACATACACATTGGTGTAGGTGAGATAGAATTTGGGATCTATGTCGCTGAGAACCGTTCGATTTGCAGAAACGATCTTCTTCAACTCGACCTCGACAAAGAAGTTGAAAGAGTCAATATGCTGCTTTACAAGACCTTTGACTTTGAGAAAAGCTGGTAAAAGATTCCATTTGTCCTAGACCTGTGAGTAAGCCTGCATGCCGTGAGAGGTGCATAGCATACCTTTGCCGTGTCAATGGGAGCTGTCAGAGACTTTCCTTCGTAAAAGGGTTCCAGCAAGGCGTCAAAGTCCTAGCCAGCTGTCAGCTTTTACCATACAGCAGGGCAATCAATTTCTTGCATTGTCCTCCCTGATTTTCTTCGCTTTCTTCCGAGGTCCTGAGGCAGGCTTACGAGACCTCTGCTGGGGCTTCGATGCAGGTTCTGCGGGTTTTTCGATAAGCTTCTCATTACTGCCAGGCGGCCCTTTCGTTTCTGGTGTCTTTTCTGGGAACTTTGGCGTCGGCTTGGTAATTTTAGCGGGAATCTACGTGACGTGCCACACCCATACCACTGATGCATCTCGTCCCTGAGCGGTAGGCAGCGAAGCCGGGACAGGCTCTTTCCGTCTTGTACGTGTTGGCGGCGGTGCCATATCGTCCTACTGTTCATTACTCGAATGGGACATGGATGGAGTATGCTCTATGGATTTGATGTAATATTCATCTCAAGAAGAATGACTCAGATCATCATCGCCGGAGTGTCCAATCTCTCCAAGTCGATCGCTATGATAGATCAGAAGAGTTACAGCCAGTAGCTTTTGGTTGTCCGAAGAGATTCCCACAAACGTTTCAGATACGTGAAACTCTGCAGGCATATCAGAATTCTCCATCTCGGCCTTGAACGCCAAGCCCGGCGGCGGGACCAAAGCTCGGTTGTCGATAAGCTTCCGGCGCTTGGGAACACGATGCCGATCTTGACGTTATTTTAGGTTCGTTCACCGCCAGTTCCAGGGGGGCCGTCTGCTGATTCGTCGAGCCCCTTGACAAACCCCATTTATCCCCCACATTCGCCATCCGACTTGGCTTCAACAGGACTTCCGGTCGCGGAGAGGAGTCGGCGGGGCTTGCATGATTTGTGGAAGTCTCCATTGAGAGTACTTCCGTGATACTAAGAAGCACGACTGAATAAGCGCTCTGCAATATAGAAATCCCAGCTTACACACAAAAGGAGTTGCGTTGAGGGTTCGCCGGCGACGAAAGGGAATCTGATTCTACAGATGAGGAAACGAGGGTCCTTCGAAGGGTCGCAGGGAGAACGTGCGAGTCCTCGATCGCTTTTGCATGCATCGGGTCCTTTGCTCTTCCGCCTACATGTATGCAGGCCGTGATCGACGGCTTGCGCTACGGAGCCTAGAGGTGCTCAACACAGGTTGGTCGGAAGAAGCACAGGTGACTCAATTGAAGCAGGTAGTGAACGCAGATGGGTTCGAGATGTACGGGGATATGAAGTGACTTTCGGTTGCCTCTCTTGATCCACGGCATGACTTGCCCACGGACTGTTGTTTTCGCGATCTGGGTACCTCCGTCCTAGCCCGCAGGCTTCACAATTAAAGTAGTTTTTAGTGTGCATGGTAGTGCTTGTTAGTGCGTGCCTAAATCAACAGCAGGGCACTTTTCAGGGGTGGTCGTCAAACTCCCTGTTCTTCTGCGCACATCCCCACTGCTCTCGCTACAACCGCGCTCTCTCTCCATACCGCCATCATCACCCTCTCCCACCCCGCCGTCGCTCCCGATCTGTACTTGTATCATGTGTATGACCAGATGAACATGTCTTTTCCTTAGCATCCTGTACAATCCAAGGCCGACACGGCTTCGCAGGCGAGCCGTTGCACCCTGTACCTGTCACCACCCTCGATTCAATTGCTTCCAATTGCTTCACAGGCTGTACCAAGTGAGGTTTTCCTATTGTCTGCATTCATTGTGAGTCTTCATTCCGGCCTCATTCACATTCAGGGTCCTCGAGCACGCCCTCGGCTGTCTTGACTATTCCTTCCTCCACATCTTCCACCGACTTTCACCCTCAAACCTATTCTTCTTCACCCCCACCCCCCACATGTTCAGCACTTGGCCTCGATGGCACACTAGATTCATCAAGAAGCTGACGGACTTGCCTACCTAACAGAGACCAGCATGGCCTCCAGTAACGCACTCACGAACCGCCTCGACGAACTGCGCTCTCGAAACCACCAGGTTACATCAAGTGAAACCTCCAGCGGGTACACTACGCCCTCTAGGTACAGTGGCAGCTTTATGCCTAGTCACTCCTCCTCTTCGAACAACGACACCCGTGCCAGCCTTCAGCGTCGTTTCACCACAGATCTAAGCAAGATGCCTACATTGCCTCCCATCGGACATCAACCTACTCAGGTCATGGAAAACTCAGATGTCCCGTCCGTAAGTCCACACCGCGCATTTCCTTCCAAGAATACTTGCTTCAATGTGCAGTAATTCCACTTCATTGCAAAGTGCCTTAGCGATCATGGACTGTTGACTGACGCTCAAGTTCCAGGGTTTTCACAAGGTTCAGCTCGTAAGTCACACGCAGATTGACCTGCTTTCGTTGCCATAAATTTACCCCGCTTTCCGAGTTGCGATGAGATGTACACTCATGCTGATATGCCACAGTGGGAGAAGAAGCGTCAAGAATATGATGTGCTCAAAGAGCAACGTCGTCGATTTGAAGCCGAATTGGAGAAATTCAATATCCAGCAAGCTCGTGAGAAGCAACAGCTGGACCAGATGACTGAAGAAGTATTGCCGTTGATGCATGGACTTGCCATGTCCGCGAGTGAGCCCACAACTCCACCAGAACACCGTGACCAGCTCTACTCATCGGTGTTCCCACGTACAAACCGTTACTCATCGTCCAGCTTGGCCTCACCTCCAGGATTGAACAACCGTAGCAGCCGTTCTGGGTCGACCTTGACTTCACCTCCCTCCGAACTTGCTCAGACACTTCACAACCATATCAACAACGACACTCTTCCCTCCAAGTCTGTTCCCGGGTCTAGGCGTGGGTCCAATGACAAAATCGCTGCGTACAATCCGGAGATTGGTGGCACCAGCCACCGTACACCTGTTAAGTAAGTCGCCCATTGAGATTTGGATAGTCCGGCTTTGATCCACCCAATTGGTTTTTTTGGCGCTAAACTTATATTGATATAGGGCCAATAACCGCTATTCCATGCCAGTCACTGGAACCAGGACCCGCAAAGACACCACAGCTTCTGACTATGCATCCATGATGGGCCTCGGTCACATCAACACGACCGGGTTCCTCTTTGGTGATGATGATGAGAAAGCAGCAGCAAAGAAAGAGGCTGCGACTTCGCCTGATGTTAAGACCTATCTTCAAATGAACGACACTAATGATAAGTTCCCGATCTTAGTTCGTCGAGATGGCTACCCGGGCCTTGTGAGTAGCTCCATGACCTATGGTTTCGATCCGCCGCTAACCGGATGCTTGCAGCTCTCTGCCTCGTCGGCTGCATTGGATCTTGCTCTTTCCCAGTCTCCGGGGCCTGAGACTCAAGTGACTGGAGCGACTTCGTCTGCACGTGGTCACCGCTCTTCTCAGCCCATCTTCCCTCAAGACTTCTTCAATGGTATCCAGAATGCGCAAGGGAACAATGTTGCCTCCCACCACGCGGAAGCTGTTGGCAATTCTCGCCTCAATCGTCACTCGATGGAAGCTTCTTTGGCTGCTTATGCCGCCTCCGCTTTGCCAGGCCAGCTTACCACGAATGATGCAGCATCCAGCCGTCCGAGCCTTGCCAATCTGCAGTCGTCCTACTCAACCAATGATATACCCACCATGAAGAATGCCAATGGCACTCTTCCTACGACCACTCCACCAAAGATCCATGCCGCACAACACTTCCACAACCACAATGCCAGCCTTGGCCGCATTCCGCCCAGCGCTGTCAACAATCGTCACAGCCGCGAGCTTTCTGGTGGTGACTATCGTCGCGAAGACCCCGCCGTTGCCTACCAGAACAACATCTACCAGCAGACTACCTCTAGTGCACAAGCTGGCACCCCTGCATATAGTCCATCGAACACGGCTGTCTCTCTCACTGATACGATGGGCAACCAGGTTGCGCAAGTCAATTCTCAGTACCCTACCCCAGCTTTCTATGGCGGCTACGGAATGCAACTCATGAATATGGGCATGACATCGGTTCCGTTAAACAACCATATGGCCTTCAATCAGCAGGTACAGCCATACCAACAGCAGAATGCATTCGTGCAGTATCAGAACTACGGCCAACAGGGGCGCTTCACGGATAGCCAAGCGAGAGTCATGCAGCAGCGCCGCATGCAGAACGGTGAGGAAAACGCTCGCTTCAACAATGTTCTCTTGGAGCATCTGCAAGGGGAGATCTACGGTCTTTGCAAAGATCAGCATGGATGCCGTTACTTGCAAAAGCAGCTAGAGGCTGGTAGCCCTGAACACGTACATTTGATCTTCCTCGAGACCAACCAGCACGTCGTCGAACTCATGACCGATCCTTTTGGGAATTATCTTTGCCAGAAGCTTCTCGAATTTTCCACCGACGAGCAGCGTACAGTCCTGATCAACAATGCCGCTTCCTCTATGGTCAAGATTGCTCTCAATCAACATGGCACGCGTGCGTTGCAGAAGATGATTGAGTTCATCTCCACTCGCGAGCAGATTCATATGATCATCATCGCTCTGCATGATAGGGTGGTTGAGCTGATCCAGGATCTTAATGGCAACCATGTGATCCAGAAGTGCCTTAATCGCCTCAACCCGGAAGATGCTCAAGTAAGCCTTCTTCTTGTTTACCCTTCCTGTTGTTGCTTCAAGGCTAAGGCTGTCTAGTTCATCTTCGATGCTGTTGGAGCCAATTGCGTGGTTGTCGGTACTCATCGTCATGGCTGTTGCGTCCTCCAGCGCTGCATCGACCATGCTTCCGGTCATCAGAAAGCACAACTCATTAGCCAGATCACCTCGAATGCATTTTCCCTTGTCCAAGATCCGTTCGGTAACTATGTGTTGCAATACATTGTCGACCTCGGCGAACCAGCCTTCACCGACCCGCTCTGCTATAGCTTCCAAGGCAGCATTCCTCTATTGTCGAAGCAAAAGTTCAGCTCGAACGTCATCGAGAAATGCATACGTGGAGCGCAGTCAAGTGTTGCATCCATGATGATCTCGGAGATGCTTCATGCCAATGAGCTTGAGAAGATGCTACGCGACTCCTTTGCCAACTATGTCATACAGACTGCGCTGGATTATGCTGATCCCGAGATGCGTGAGAAGCTCGTCGACAACATACGCCCCATATTACCATCTATTCGTCAGACTCCATATGGACGTCGAATCCAGAGCAAGATCGTTGCCAACGATAGTCGTGGTCGTCAGAGTGGCATGGGTACCCCCGTTGATCCAACCAATCCAGGACAGATCGCGATGGCTCGCCAGTCGAGTGGTGGCCAAAAGATCTACAATGGTTTCACTGGCACGAATGGTGCCTTCACCAATCCAATCAATGGGGTTTACCAAGGAAATGGCAGCATGAGTATCTACAATCCCATGGCCCTCGGTAATTCTGCCCAGTCCATCTACAACAACACGTCGGCCGGCATGACTCAATACGCACCTGATCACCAGACCTCCATGCACCAGTCTACCCCGTCCTACGCTCGTCAAGCCTTGAATGGCTTCAACTACTTCTGACGAAGTATTGTGATCTGCGGTACACCACGCTGTACGACACCTAAATCTCTGAATTACGATAAATGGTCATGTTTGGCCATACCCTTTGAAAGTTAGCGAATTCCTGAATTGGCCATGTTCCTCGGATCCCATATGCACATAGATGCCGACATTCGAGGTACACCTCTGGATCTTTACAAATGGCGTACCTCAAGCTATGTTGGCGCTTCGATGTGATGCATTTACACCAAGACTACGGCGGCTATTATGCGACCAAAACTACGCAGCAGCTCTATTCCTTTCTTGTACCCCGTCTTTAGACCAAAAGACTAGCGACTTCGATACACTGCACGATTTCTTTACCTTTCCAGCACGCCCACCGAGGACTGATACTTACACATGTCCTCTCTGCCTCAAGTTCCCGGGTAACCTCCGCTCCAGCTTAACCACGGATCGATTCCCATTGGTTTGATGGTTGCTAGCTTCCGGTACAACTTGGTCCTTGGTCCTTGTACCAGCATCTGGCACCACTTCATAGGCGTGCCATCCGGCAAAATACCCCGAAAGCACAGCACTTTAACGAATCTCTTTCACTTACTATCTGATGAATACGCGATCAATGCACGCAGAATCCACTTATCACGACCTCAGCGACAGCTTATCCCAGCTACTTCGCTTCCGTTTGGCAAAGCATGCAACAGAAGACTAATGGTTTGGCTAGGCAAAAACCCAAATCTTGATTCAAGAAAGAGTTTTCAATGCAGCCTACCTCGGACTCGAAATAGAGAAGCATAGCATAGCATAGCCTTGGACATGAGGTTAGGTAGTCGTGCGAATTGGATTTATGCTATGAGTTCCATGTGTTTCACTCATCTCGAAGGTGACTTGAATCCTGTCCAGCGTCCAAGCGTACCATATGACATGATAGTCCATCTCCTGCCCAAGTTCTGCCATTACGTGAAGGTTCCGAGAAACACAATTGCCACTTCGGGCTTAGCGCACGGCTTCATGTTTTAGCCTCGAGTGACTTGAATGAGCAGAACCTCACTCCCTCCCAACCCCAAATTCCACCACTGTCGCAAGAGCATCAATACCAGCCTATCATTGCACGCTCTGTTCGGGGCTCAACTCCCTTAGCCGCTTGAATATCTGTCAACTTCTAAGTTGCATGACAGGTACAGATGACTACAATGGCTACGGCGGTCAAACCAACGAAGAATCAGCAGCGACGGGCAAGGAAGAAGGCAGCAAGGCATACGGAGGCGAGTACTCATAGCCGGCTACATGATCTATCTCCTGATGATGCGCATCAGGCTCCAGCAACGCCCACTCCAGAACCCAGCGTCGAACCCGAGCCCGAGCCATCGCCCGTGGTCACTAAACCAAGCACACTTCCACCTCAGGGAGGAGATGACGTTAACGGCGTTGATGGCATTGACTCCTTTGAAGAGAGCGACCCGCTCTGGGAGATGTACAAAGACGTCATGGAGAGATTTGAACAGAACGACAAGGAGGATCCAGCGACGAAGGAGCCCGACAAACCTGAGGTTTTCTACGATGACGACGATGAAATACCCGATGAGGAGGAAGACAAGGGACCCCCGAAGTTGTCGAAGAAGAAGCGAAAAGAACAAAACAAGCTCTCTGTGGCGGAGTTGAAGGCTTTGGTCCAGAAGCCCGAGACTGTAGACTGGACGGATACCTCGGCCTCGGATCCTCGATTACTTGTGCACATCAAAGCGTATCGAAATGTTGTTCCTGTTCCAACTCATTGGTCGTTGAAGCGCGAATATCTGTCTTCGAAGCGAGGTGTCGAGAAACCTGCATTTGCGCTGCCTAAATTCATCCAGGAGACTGGTATTGCTGAGATGCGCGATGCCGTACTTGAAAAGCAAGACCAGGCAAGTCTGAAACAGAAGCAACGGGAGCGAGTACAACCAAAGATGGGCAAGCTTGACATCGACTACCAGAAACTTTACGAAGCTTTCTTCCGATTTCAGACCAAACCTGAGTTGACCCGCTACGGTGAGGTTTATTACGAGGGCAAAGAGTACGAAACTAATCTCAAGCATCTTCGACCTGGTGAGCTCAGCGAAGAGTTGAAAGAAGCTCTGAACATCCCACCCGGCGCTCCGCCGCCATGGCTGATTAATCAACAGCGCTTTGGTCCTCCACCCTCGTATCCTGCCCTCAAGATACCCGGTCTCAATGCGCCGCCTCCACCTGGAGGCCAATGGGGTTTTCACCCAGGAGGATATGGCAAGCCCCCTGTTGATGAGTACAATCGGCCTTTGTACGGAGGGGATATTTTCGGCGTACTCCAACCTCAACAGAACACGCAATTGGGAGAGCCAGTGGAGAAGACATTGTGGGGCGAGCTTCAAGAACCTGAGGAGGAGTCTGAAGAAGAGGAAAGTGACGAGGAAGACGAGGAAGGAGAGGGTGACGATGTCGGTGCTGGCCTCCAGACGCCAAGCGGGTTAGAAACTCCCGGAGGCCTGGCTTCAACGGTACCGTCAGAGTATGGTGGAGCGGAGAGCGTGGCTGGTGAGTTTGATCTGCGAAAGAAAAGGGGAACTGATACGGAGGAATCCACACATCCTCGTACCGCCTATCAGGTCATCCCTGAACAGCAGGCGAAGGTGTCAGGCTTCTTCGGTGGTGACCGTACATATGATCTCAAGGCCGCACAAAGTGGTTTACCCGTGCTTGGACAAGACGACACAAGAAAGCGTAAGAAGCCGGGGGATGTGGATGTAGCTATGAACCCAGATGCTTTGCAGGCCATGGATGGCATTGACAAGGAAGATATGAAGAGACTGTATGAATCTCAGAAGCAGCAAGAGCAGGGCCAGTGGGGCTTTCAAGAGGATCTGAGCGATATGATAGCCAGCGAAAGCCGGAAGAGGCAGAAACGAGACGAGGAGAGGAGCAAGAGGCGATAGTCAGAGCGTGAATGCAGTTTCGCCTCGGGGCCTGGAGGTTAATATCAAGATGAATGCACAGTACATATGCCGTTGTGACCTCGCTGCCGTCTGAAGCATTACCAGGCAGCCTCTACGGATCGCTCATTCGTAATAAGAACCAACTTAAAATTGAGCATGGGAAAGGCAGGTGATGGGATCCAAGCTGCCTCAAGATTTCCGCACCGGACAATTTACCTTGTGAAGGATAAATACAAGATTCAGCTACACAAGACTGGCCGCGTCTCTACAGCTATCAAAAACGAAATTAGGAGACCTAGAACAGCGCGCCGGCGAGTCTGTAGCCAAAAGCGGTTAGCCTGGAAATAATTCTACTTCGCATCGATCTCTCCTCAGCCTGCATTTTGGTGAACCTCGCATCACAACAGCCATCTCGGTCATTCTGCGGCTCGCACCGTATTTTGTGAGCTACAGTTCTTGACCCCAATCTCAACATCATTTATTTGCACGCGAAAAGGGAGCAGCGTCGGCACGATGGAACGAGGGCGCGATAGGAGGTAGGTCTAACGTGCCTCTCAGCTTCCAAGCTACCGACTTGCGGGCTTCCGTTAACATTAAATCGTACCTATCTCAAATTCCTATGAACGCTGACTGTTGCGTGATGGCAGATACGATGATAGACCCCCCGGTGGTGAAACATACAGACCATCTGAGCGTCCCCGTTCACCACCACGAGGTGGATATCGAGGGAATCGATCTCCTCCAAGAAGAGATCGTACTGCTCCTCAATATATCGATACATATGCACCTACCATCGGTCGTCCTCGTAGTCGCTCACCACATCGTCGCTCACGCAGTCCGGCATTTGGAGGTAGAGGTGATGGAGGGTATCGTGGTCGACAGAGGTCCCCGCCAAGGGCCTCCTCACCGCGTCGTGGCAATTATAGCAGATCACCTCCGCCTAGAGCTCGGCGGTACTCCCGATCCCCGCCTCCAATGAAACGACGCGAGCCATCACCAATCGACCGCCGCCCGCGTTCCCCACCCTATGCAAAGCAGGAGAGATATCCTTCTCCAGCAAGAGGCCGGTTTGAAAGGCCCCCATTGGCTGCCCCTCGAGGTCCTGGGCCCAGGTACCCTCAGGAGCAGAGTTACCGTCCACGGGAACGTTCACGCTCCCCAGTCCGGCGCGTTGAACAGCTCTCACGCCGCGCATCACCAGACTCATCCCACCGCTCAACACCTCAGATGCACCCCGACAGACTTGCCCTGACCGGCTCTGGGACTCACTCTCCCGCTTATCGCGGGCCCCGAGGGCCACCTCCACGATCTCCAGGATACCGCGACCACCGCGACCGATCTCCTCCTAGGCGTGTGCGTTCACCAATCCCACCATCTCCGCCTCGCGAGCGTGAACCAGTGCCTTACCGTCAACGCTCTCCACCTCCGCCTCGGCGCCGCGAGTCTCCGCCACCTCACGCCAAAGAAGAATATCGCAACGGCGGGCACCCTTATAACACTATGTCAGCCCCACCCAACGGCAGCTTCTCTAACGGCGACCGCGGTCCTCCTTCTGGTCCAGGCAGCTCCTATCGTGATTCTCCAAGCGGTCCACCTTCAGCCCCGATATCCATGTCCGCCCACAATCGCCTTACCAGCGCCTCTCTGCTCTCCGCCCCGACCCGCCCTCGCGGTGGACCTGCTCCCTATCGTGAGCGTGAACCTTCGTTCTCAGGCCCGCCGTCTCGTGGCCGCGGCGGCTATCACTCTGGACCGCCACCATCTCCCCATCGCCCACCGCCCCCTCGCCACTACGACTCCCGCCCGCCGTACCAAGACCGCGGCCCCCCGCCCGGTGCTCCACCCTTTCGCCCTAACAATAGCAGCTCGACGACCTACCCCCGCACTCAGCGCTTCAATCACCCATCTCTAAATTCGATCCCTGCTATTGTGCCAGGCGGTAAGGCAGCGCCGAGCGGGCTTGACCCGGCACATGAGAAGCGGCTGCAGCAGATTGAGGATGATAAGAAAAAATTGATGGATGTGATTGAGCAGAAGCAGGCTGCGAAGAGGAAGGGGTTGAGAGAATGGGAGTCAGGGGAGAGGGAGGTAAATAGAGAGGGCGTAAAGAGCGCGGAGGCGGAGAGGGGACTGGAGGGTTTGACTGAAGGAACTGCCGCGGGAGCTGCTTTTTAGAAGACTGCAGTCAAGGTGGACTTAAATAATGGTTGATTGTGCGGACGGCCAGGAAATGCATAGCAGTCCTGCGTGGTCCATAAAGCGTTTCGCCCACTTCACTGGGAAATTGTACTCTATTTCATTAATGCTTAATCCAGGTTCTTTCAGCAATCTTCATAGAAGCGATATCATTCAATTGCACTTTACTTTCTAACCCTCCCTCTTGCTGAGCACTCGGAACATCTCGAGACTGCCAGTGACGCCGTAATATGCCATACCGAATTACCATCATGTAGACCCTCTTGAACGCCCACGCCATGTCCACAGGCCATGTCCTCAACCACCTAAAGCACTTCACGCCGCGGGTACAACCCTCTTCTTCCCTTTGCTGAACTTTTTCGATTCTGGCAAGACAGAATTAGCACGGCCCAACATCCGTGTGTAGATTCCTTACCCTCCTTCGTCCGCTTCTTCTTCGGCGCTCCTTTCCCTCTTTGTTTCGCACTATTCACCCCACCAGTTAGCACAGTCCCAATCCAGATATCACCACACATTAGTCCCCCCCTTCCCCATCCCCCTGCCTCATGTCCCATACCCCATGTCTCGAGCACCCAAACCCCCCCAAAAGAACAAGAACTCACGAGGCGAAAT
>JAABUS010001214.1_pt1 | contig 58087 bp, 36 predicted proteins | sample 5560161 | NCBI WGS metagenome assembly JAABUS01 (sample SAMN10711885, study PRJNA513376) | rock metagenome | isolation source: Antarctica rocks | place: Antarctica: Victoria Land, Trio Nunatak nord | collected 2016-01-04
ATAAATGGAAGAAGCTATTTGTTTGGAAAGTTTTGAAAAGAATATATTATTAGTAATGGTATGATTTCTAAGCGGTTCACCTAAACCATCGTACTTCATATGAAGCTGTCCGCTATTATTATTAAAAGAGATATTGTTTCTCACAACCAGATTTCTTGTATTATGCAGATAAAAACCACGGTTGGTATTAGCTACGGTATTATCTGTAATTTCAACGCCATTTATATCATCATCCATATAAATTCCCTCTGCATTCGAAGATGTTATATCAGTGCCTTCAGGCGCGCCGATACCGTTTAATACTATATTGCCAGTTACTTTTCTTCCTCTGAAAGTCAGGTTACTGCCATTAGAAGCATAAATGCCTCCGCCATCATCCTTAACAAAGCAGAAAGTATCGATATAATTATTTTTAATTGCTGAAGAATCTTCGGTTGAGCATATGCCTATGAAACCGGAATTAAGAACCTGGTTATATTCTGCAATACTGCTCTTGCCAATTCTTATACCCGAGCCCTGTCCCTCACCGCTTTTGCCCATACCTGGTATACTAAAGGCATTTTTTACGATGTTATTCCTAATAGCAGCATAGGATGAGCTTCCCGCAACAATACCGGAGCTGTTAGAATTTAAAACATTACAGTTTTCTACTTGTAAATACGCATTTGAAGCGCTTATGCCAATCTCTCCGGGAAATAAAATATCGCAGTTTTTAATGCTGAAATTGCTTCCGCCCTTAATATAAAAGCCATTTTTATTAGCTCCTTTTATAGTTAAATTATCAAACACGACATAGCTCTTACTGTCCGAATAGATTAAATGATCAATTGCACTGGCAGTTATATTAAAAGATGAGGGAGAATTTGCTCCAAAATACATGCTCACTTTCTTATTAGAAGGATTATAGTACCATTCGCCTGACTGGTCGAGCGCTTTAATACTGTTCTGAATGAAATAACCATAGTTAACTTTGGGACTGTAAGCTCCTTCATTTGCAGCATAATAAATTTTATTGCCTGAATGAGAGGTGATTTTACTTCTCTCTATTACCCAATGAGCGGTTCTTGCCACTAGTTCTGCATTTGTCCAGTTTGGGGTAGAGGATAATTCATTATCTGTTATTGATGTTCCAACTTCACGGGCCTCAATGGTTAAATACCCCTTATTAGGATAACGACCCATCGGCCGGGCAGCGTCATTCAAGAGCAGTATATTTAATTTTTCACCGAGGGAATAATTATAGCTTTCATAGATGCCGTTGCCAACAGCTACCCAGTTTAAAAGCCTTGTTAAGGCTGTTATAACCGGCCTGCTGCCCGTACCATATGCACCAATAACAATCGGTGAACCTTTGATACCAGATTTATTTATTGTAATGGAACCGTAAAAAATTTCATCACGCTTAAATAGAACAGAGTCTCCGGGCTGAAGGCTGCTGAAAAAAGCATTTAGTTTGCTCAAAGACTTCCACGGTGTGGAGGCGTTTCGCACCTGAGTTGAAGTTCTGGAATCATCTCCGGAAACAGAAGAAAAGTAATACGTAGCTGCGTGAGCACAACTTATAACAAATACAAAAAGCAGTGTAAAAAAGTTTTTCATAAAAATCTTAATTGGATGTATTACTAAAATTTCAAATAGAAATTAAATGTGTAAATCAACAAACATGATATAAGCGTTTAAGACAAAAGTTTATTATCCGAAAAAAAAATAATGCCTTATAGGGGCATTTAATTGTCTTTATTAAACCCTAAATTACTTCATAGCTCTTTAAGCTCATGCAGATATGTCTTGGTTACAATAGCCTGATAAATTGGGTGTGGAAATAAACTGCCTTTTTTTTTGGCTAAAAACCCTGGTTCTAATGATAATATTTGCTTGTCTTAGTTCTTAGCAAATGGCGGTTGCCCAGGGAAAAGTATTACAAAGCAATTCTGCAAAAAAAGGAACGTTTTGATAGAACTTTAGAAACCCTTAAAGTAAACTATAAAGAAGAACAGCGTTTACCTTGCAGCAAATCTGATAAGCATACCATAGAATAAAAGACACGAAGTAATGAATCTAAACGACCTGTAAATGAATTATTAAGAAATCTTGTCTCACAAATTTGATTTTAAGATAGCCTCATTTTTTATGGAGTTAATTATTTGCTATCTTCCGTTTGTGCAACTATTTTTTTAGCTCAAGGATGTTAAGTTTATACGAAGGATAGATTAAAATGAAACCTATTTTTTCATTTTGCAACAATGAAAAAAAGATAAAAATTACATTTAAATACTCTGGTCATTCGGTCTAAAAAAAATCTGTAATGAAAAAAGTGACTTGTCATCTTACAAAAAAAGCAGTTAATGAAAGTGATGCACATAAAGGAGATAACTTAAGGTTATCACTTTTCAATCTGATTAAGAATGACTATCATGACTTTACCGGTGATAGTTATATATGTAATGATGAACTGAATAAATACAGAAATAAACAACTTGCGGGGTTAATATCTGAAGAAAACGGGGAACTCAACTCGCTGGAAACGGAAGTTGTTGAAGCTGTTTCATCAAGCAGAATACTGTCGGAAAACATTGAGGATGACATGGAAGAAAAATTGACTTTTGGGCAAAGAGTTGCAGATCACATTGCAACATTTGGCGGAAGCTGGCCTTTCATTATTTCATTTTTTTGTTTTTTACTTACCTGGATCGCCATTAATGTTTGGTTCTTGTCTCATAAAGCTTTTGACCCTTATCCTTTTATTTTACTCAATCTTATTCTGAGTTGCCTTGCCGCTATACAGGCACCAATAATAATGATGAGTCAGAACCGGCAGGAACATAAAGACAGAATAAGAAGCGAGCATGATTATAAAATAAACCTGAAAGCAGAGCTTGAAATAAAGCTTCTGCATGAAAAAGTTGATCATTTGCTTATTCATCAGAATAAGAGGTTAATGGAAATTCAACAGATACAGGGAGATTACCTTGAGGACATATTAAAACAACTGAAAGCAGAATAAATTGCAATGAACGATGTGTTAGGCCAGGCTTTGTACGATTATTATAAAAAAGCAGCGCGGGGTAAATTATGGATACATAACAAATACGGACCTAAAGAAGAGATGCCTGTACCTATTTATTTCAGAGGTGCAACAGATATGCCCGAGCGTGAATTGATTGCCTTGCAAAATTGCAAAGGCAAAGTGTTAGACATAGGAGCAGGTGCTGGAAGTCATGCTTTGTTATTGCAGGAAAAAGGTATAGACGTAACAGCCCTCGAAATATCACCGAAAGCAGCAGAAGTAATGAAACTGCGGGGAGTTGCTGCCATTGTTGAGCAGGATATATTTGAATTAGAAATTGCCGGTTTTGATACTTTATTATTATTAATGAATGGAATTGGTTTAACAGAAAATATAAGCATGCTGAAAGAGTTTTTTCAGCATGCAAAAAAATTACTTAACACCGGCGGACAATTAATATTTGATTCATCAGACGTTGCATATTTGTATGATGGTAAATTTCAAAAAATGGAAAATTATTATGGTGAAATAATGTACCAATATGAATATAAAAAACAGAAAACGGACTGGTTCAACTGGCTATATATTGACAAAAAGAAGCTTATAAAAATTGCCGGAGAAGAAGGATGGAAAACTGAAATTTTATTTGAAGATGAATTTGATCAGTATTTAGCTAAATTAGTTTTGAAGCAGTAATTTATAGTTCCTGCTTTGTTATATGTAGTGCTCTAAATGTTTGCAATCTTACAAAAAAAAGGAAGAAAAAGACCGACAAGCATTATTATATAAAGACGAAAATAAAATTTTATATTGTTGCTTACTTTCAAATAAGTGTTTAGGGCCTCTTTCAGTTCACACAGTATGTACAGGAGTGCATCCAGTTAAGCTACATTGTACTATATAATCCCGGCTCAGACTCATGTTCTCCGTATCGTGGTTCTTAATAAAACCCGCTTCTTTACTATTATTTAACACTTTAAATCGCTGTCTGCGGTTTATAAATTCACCTTTTCTGCATAATATTATTTTTGATGCCATGTTCTGTTCTATAAATTAAACAATCCCTTATTCAATACCTGTAAAGTCTGGGTTTTATATTGAGCAGGTATAAGCAAAGAAATATTATGTTTGCTTCCTCCATAACTGACCATACGAACCGGAATGTCATTTATAGAGTCAAATAAACGCATCATCACCTGCGGAGTTTGTACAATTTCATTTCCTACAATTGATACAATGGTCTGATTTTCATCAATTTCTACAGTTCCAAAGGCCTCTAATTCCTGCAAAATGTTTTTCAGATTATCTTTATTATCAATGGTGAGAGACACTGCAACCTCTGAAGTTGTGATCATATCAATAGGTGTACGATATTTTTCGAATACTTCAAATATCTTTCTTAAAAAACCATAAGCCAAAAGCATACGGCTGCTTTTTATCTTAATCGCTACAATACCATCCTTTGCTGCAACTGCTTTTACGCCCACACTCCCTGCTTTTTCTGCAATTAAGGTTCCCCTTGCATCGGGTTGCATGGTGTTTAACAACTTAACAGGAATATTAAATTGTTGTGCAGGCCATATAGAAGCAGGATGTAAGATCTTGGCGCCGAAATAAGCAAGCTCCGCAGCTTCATCAAAACTCATTTGCTCAATAGCAATTGTTCTTTCTACAACACGCGGGTCATTGTTATGCATACCATTAATATCTGTCCATATTTCACAAACATCTGCAGTCATTGCTGCAGCTATTAACGAAGCAGTGTAATCACTGCCCCCTCGCTTAAGGTTATCAACCTCGCCTTTGCTGTTGCGGCAAATATAACCTTGTGTAATAAACAGTTTTGTGTCGTTATAGTTTTTTAGTAATTGCGTAAGCTTTACTTTAATGTTTCCTATCAAAGGTTCTTCATAGCTGTCAATCTGCATAAACTCAAGTGCAGGAAGTAATTCATGTTTAGTTCCTTTTTCATTAAGGTAGGCAGAAAACAATTTAGTACTCATCAGTTCGCCTTGTGCAAGAATATCTTTATTTAAAGCTTCACTATAAGAAATCTTCAGAATGATATTTAAAAACTCAAAATGCTCTCCGATTACCTGTAAAGCTTTTTGCTTTGCTTCAGGAGTATTTAATAAATCATTGATAAACTGTTTATAATGCGCCTCGAGTTTATCAATACCCTGCCTGGCAGATGTGCGCATATTATTTGCTAAACAATCACTTATTTCTACCAATGCATTAGTAGTGCCGCTTAATGCGCTTAATACTACAATCTTTTGTTCATCATCACTTGTTATAAGTTCAGATATCTGGTGCATTCTTTCTGGCTTGCCAACACTAGTGCCGCCAAACTTCATTACTTTCATTATCCCACTTTTTTAAGATTGTGCAAATATAATTGCAGCAGAACATAAAACAGAAAATCCTTATTTACCTCCTTATGTTCATTATTTTTTAATCGAGTCTTCTGTCTGAATAAATACGTGTGTCTAAAATCAAATATTTACAAATGAGAATGATGAGAAAAGTTTTTCATCAGATTTCATATTCAGGAATTATTATTGTCGTATTTTTCTGATTTTATTTTCTTGTTAGCATTGTTATGTCACACTTCGTTCTCAACCTTTTTAGAAACAAATTTGCATGTATAGAAAACACGGGTAAGTAAGAGGTTAGCTGCATTGCAGCCTAAAAGGTTTATCTGTAGAAGATGGATTACAATTCTTTTACCATAGCTGACGATGCTGCATTAAAAGTAAATATTACTTTGGCGAAAGATTAAAATTTATAAACTATTCCCGGCATAAGTGCGCCATTTAAATAGTTGAATGTATAGCTGAGTTGACCCCTTTTTTTTGCTTCTGTTGTTGAACTTATAACTTTCCTGTTGTGTTTTAAAACTTGTTTTGCACACAAATATCCCATACCGATGGCTAAAGGATAATCACTTGACCAGTGAACTTTATTATTAATCATTGCATAACAGACAAGTCCTGTCAAAGAATATCCTGCAGGTTTAATCCATTTTTTCTCAGGATAGTTTTCAGAAAAAATAGTAACAGACGACATCAACGTAGCGAGATGACCTGAAGGAAATGCATCATAATTAGGAGTATGATTCTGATATTTTGAAAAAGAAGGGAAAAAATGCCAGTTTCCGCCGGGTGTGGAAGATTCGCTTGGGCTTTGCCGGCCTGTTATCCTTTTTACTATTTGGGTACTCACACCCATCAGTATAAATGCTTCAGCAAGTTGACTTGCAGTGCTTAAAGCTCTGTAATCTTTATTTATTTTGCCATAAGTGTATAATCCTGCACCAATTAATAAGCTGGGAAAACCTTGCCCAACCTGATATAGCGCCGTGTTTACATTTGCAGGTAACCTTAAAAGGCTTACATCTTTACCGCCCATTTTAAAATTAAGGAGGTTTTTATTTTTTTCTTCCGGGTGCAAATGAATATTTTCTGAAAATTGGATTACACCATCCGCAATAGCCTGATCAGATAGTAATAGAAGCGCTGTGCTTCCTGTTATCAGCAGCCATGGTTTTACACTTTCTCTTTTAAACGCATCCGCAACAATTCCGCCAGCATCTTTTGGAAGATCGCGAATAAAACCGAACTGACGGGGTTTAGTATAAATAAGAGTATTCCCATTACCTATATTATATTGCATTTCATCACCATGTTTTACCATCTTTTTAATAGTATTAAAACTATCAGAAGATTCAGTGGTTTGTGCACATACGTAAGAATAATTGATAATAGTAAGAACAATAAATAATGTAATTTTTTTTATCATGAAATACATTAAAGTGGTAAATGCAAATAATATATCTTAAAAATTATGAAAGATTTGGAAGGCGAAAAATTTTTAAAGCCGAAAACTAATATATTACTATCAATTAAAAATCATTAATTCTGCTTTTTTATTTATAAAAAGCATGATGAAAGTAAAAAAGAAGCTATTACTATAATAGGGATTATTTATCTATGTAAGCACTTTTAAAAATTTCTTTAAATTTTCTAATTTTCTATATAATCTGTAACCCTAAGATTTATTTTCTTAAGAATTATCTGCTGCTTCAGAAATGCATAAATAGAACCAAAGTTAAGCTCCCAATCATTGGAAAGATTTTTATCTGCTTCTAAAAATAACTAATGCTACTGTAATTTAAAGGGCATAAATGGCTTAGTTGCACTATTGAACCAAATATTTAAAACCTAAAGCCTCTTTTTGTAAACATCGGTAACTGGTTTTTTGCATTCTTGAAAAAAATCTACTATTCTTAAATTGACCCCTAAGTAAATCTTCTCATAGTACTTCCCGAATATAAAGTACTTAAAATAAGGATATTTTTAAAATAACTTCATCTGCTCCCCTGGCCTTTTAAACTGTGAACAGTCAAGCCCAAGTCTCTCATGATTTAATCCATACTTATTTGTGTACTTCCTGTATTGTTGCGCAACCATTTCTGCAACATTTCCTTCACCGCGCATTCGTACTCCCCAGCGGCTGTCATTTACCTTTCCTTCATGGCTTGCTTCTATCAGATGCCATACTTTATCTGCTCTGTCGGGAAAGTTCTTATACAGCCAGTCATGAAAGATTAATTTAATAGCACCATTTAGCCGGATGAAAGTATAAGCTGAAAATGTAGCTCCTGCCTCGCTTGCTGCTTTAATAATATTATGCATTTCATGTTCATTTAGTCCCGGTATCATAGGGCCAAGCATTACGCCCATTCTTACACCCTCTTTGCTCATCTCCTCAATCAATCGCAAACGTTGCTTAGCTGTCGTTGTTCTTGGTTCCATTACACGACGAAGGTCTTCATTAAAAGAAGTGATAGATACAAGAATAGATACCAAATTCTTCTTTGCCATTTGCTGTAAAATGTCCTTATCTCTCAGCATGCCTGCATTTTTAGTAATCAACGCTACCGGTTGGTTAAACTCATTGCATACTTCAAGTAAACCTCTTGTAAGCCTGAACTTCTGTTCAGCAGGCTGATAACAATCCGTATTGCCGCTTAGACTTATAGGCACACATTCCCATTTGGGATGCATTAAAAATTTACGCAGCAATTCGGAGGCATTTTTCTTTACAATAATCTTTCGCTCAAAATCAAGACCGGCACTGTAGCCCCAGTATTCAAATGAATTGCGTGCATAACAATAGATGCATCCATGCTCACAGCCCTGGTAAGGATTCATGCTGAACATTAAGCTTAAATCAGGGCTTTCAACTTTATTCACAATACCTTTTGCCTCATCTTCCAGGTATTGTGTTGCTTCATCCTTTTCTGTCCAGTCATCAATTCCTTCTATATGTTCTTTTACACGTTCATTTTTCAAAAACTTATTTCTTGTATTATATTGAGCCCCACGTCCTTTTACATACAGGTTAAACTGTTCCTCATTATTATCTTCCATCTTGTTTTAATTTTTTTTTTGCCACAAAGGCTCAAAGGCGCGAAGAAGCGCAAAGGATAAATATTGAAAGACTCTACGATTCCATGAAAAACTACATTTGAACCGAGCGTGGCAACGATGTCAAATAGTACCTAAAATACCGTTCCATAATCACTCTTTTTTATATCACCAATAATCCAAAAAATCTTAGTTCCACTTATTTCCTCATAATCCTCCCTAATCCAAAAAATCGTGGTTCTAAAATCGTGGTTCTAAAACAACTGTCCCTGCGTTGTTACCACTGGCATATTCATAAACTCAAACCGCTGCACTGCCTGGTAAGATTTCCTACCCTCCGGCCTTTTAAGTAATAACATGTTTTTAGCAATAAATCTTCCGGTAAAATGCTCGTGGCTGTATTCAAGCCAGCCTTTTTCGTACTGCCATGGAAGCAACTTGCGGGCAATGGTAATATAAGATTCTTCCATGAAATGCGGCTTTTGTTCTTTGGTTTTCAGTAAGCTTTGTGCAGGTTTCAGACTCTTAACCAGCATTTGTATAGCTACTTTCGTATCTACATTTATGTAAATCGTATGTGATGGAAAGCTGCCAAAATCTTTCAGTTCAACTTTAAAAGCAGGCATAGCCATAGCGATCATTTTAAAGCGGTTTATAATGCGTTCTTCCATCAGTTGCAACTGTTGAAATTTTACCAGTGAAATATGAGGCTTTCCCCATTCTGCAGAAGGCGCTTCAAACTTTCTCGCAAATTCTTTTTTAGTCTCCATAATCTTATTCCATAGTTCTTCGTGCGGATGCAAAACCAGCAAATACTCGCACAAGCGATAACCGGGAAGTGATGATAAATCAGATGACAAATCTGTTTTCATACAATGAATTATTTAGTTAAATAAATTATTTTGAGAAGGTTTCAGGTGAAATACATTAATAGATTTACAGCTATCAAACTGGGGGCTTCGGCGAAGCAGTACTAATTCGTTTACTGCAAATGTTTCATGAAAAGTTTTTTGCGCGTATTGCATTAATGCTTTAAAATGAACCTTTTCAGGAAGGCTTCGTGCAATACTTATATGTGGATTCGTTGTCAGTTTTGCAGGGGGACCTCCACAAGAATTTACATAGTTGGCTACTGCTTTGAGTTCTTTAGCCAAATGCCGGAAAGGTTGCGGATTTTGTACTCTTATATAAATGGTGTGAGTCGGAAAGCCACTGTAATTGTTCAGCATCACATCAAAAGCCGGTTGCTGGCTACAGATACGTTGCACATAGCGAATTACAGTTTCTTCCATAGCTTCTCTTGCAAGAAAATTTGCTATGGTTATGTAGGGTTTTGTCTTTATGGCTGTTTTTTCTCCAAACTGCTCGTAGAAAGCTTGCTTTTCGGCCATCACTTTATTGTACACATCCCCGCTGGGATGCGCAACTAATAAATATTCCTGAAAGCCGGACTGGTTCCAGGTAGCTGGTGAAATTTTTTGAACTAACCCTGTTTCCATAAATTTTATTTTTTCAGACAATAAAGTTAGTATATTGTTACTAAAAGAATTAGTAACAATAAAAAAATAATTTTATGGATAGGGAAAATGGTTATAGTGCAGCATATAAAGGCACAAAAGATTTTACCCAGCATAGCGTTCATTCGGCCAATGCAACAGGCTTTGGCGCTGCTGCCGATGATTACTCTGAAAGAGGAATTGATTTGAATGAGCAACTGATACGAAATAAGCCGGCCACATTTTTTTTTAGAATGAACAGTAATGCGATGACGGGTGCGGGAATTTTCAGCGGTGATATATTAATAGTAGACAGGAGCATTACCCAAACAAATGGTAAAGTGGTGATAGCAGTATTAGATGGCGAAATGATGGTGCGGCGATTAGAAAAAAACGCTCACAAAATAAAACTTATTCCTGAAACACATAACCTCTCCACAATTGATGTAGACCCCTTTGCAGACTTTAAAGTATGGGGAGTGGTAGTGTATGCGATACATGCGGTGTAGGTGAAGCAAATGGTATTAAAAGCAGAAAATTATCGTAATACTTTTTGCAATACAAAGGCTGCAAAATATAAGAACAGGATGAAGGAATTAGGATAGGTAATTGAGTAATTTTTATTTATTCGATTTTTTTGGTAGCCGGCATTTTGTAATTCTCATTTGGCATCCGTTGCGTCCTCTTTTACTTATAATAATTCTATTCGGCTTTTTTCACTTTATTTTGGTTTTAGTCATCATTGAAAATCAAAAATCTCATTTTTGATTTTCAATGAAGAAATATTACATTTGTTCTGTGATAGAAAGAAAATTGCATAACGAAATTAAGAGTTTATTGCGACAATTTCCTGCTGTTGCTATATTGGGTGCAAGGCAGGTTGGCAAAACTACGATGGCTAAGCAAATTGCTGCCATACAAAAAAGACCTGCACTTTATCTTGATTTGGAAAATCCTTTGGATGTCAGGAGATTAGATGACCCTTTCACATTTCTGTCAGATAATAAAGACAAGTGTATAATCATTGATGAGGTGCAAACAATTCCATCGCTTTTTTCTGTGCTTCGTTCCGTTATAGACAACGACCGTCGCAATGGACGATTCATATTGTTGGGAAGCGCTTCACCACAATTGGTAAAAGGGGTTTCTGAATCCCTTGCCGGACGGGTTGCTTACAGGGAACTTTCACCTGTTAATATAGCAGAGTTGCCCGAAAAAATAACGACGCAGAAGCATTGGTTAAGAGGTGGATTTCCCTCAGCTTTATTAGCAAGGTCAGATAAAGCTGCTGCTGAATGGATAAACAGTTTTGTGCGCAGCTATATAGAAAGAGATTTAGGCAATTTATTTGGCGTTGATCTGTCAGGCAGTACTACAGGCAGATTATTAAGCATGCTTGCGCATACACAAGGCAGTGTATGGAATGCAGAAATGATGGCACGTTCATTAGGTATAACTGCACCCACTGTAAACCGTTATGTAGATTTTTTAGAAGGCGCTTTTCTTGTTCACAGATTACCTGCCTTTTTTATTAATACCCGTAAGAGATTAGTTAAAGCTCCGAAAGTTTATATAAGAGATAGCGGACTTTTACATCAATTAAGTAATGTATCTAATATAAATTCCTTAAAAGGTCATCCCGTAGTTGGCTCTTCATGGGAAGGTTATGTTGTTGAACAGATAAATCAGTTAAAGCCTGCAGGAACCGAACTGTATTATTATCGGACACAATCGGGAGCCGAATACGATATAGTATTGGCAAGAGGGATTAAGCCTGTTGCATGTGTAGAAGTAAAGCTAAACAATGCACCAACTATAAGCAAAGGAAACTTTCAAAGCATTGAAGACCTTGGAACAAAAAAGAACTTTATAGTCGTGCCTGATGCGGAAGAATACAGGACTAAAAACGGCATTGTTATTTGTAATTTTCAAACCTTATTAACGAAATATCTTTCTAAATTTTAGTTTTAATCTTGCTTGAAAATCGAAAATGACATTTTTGATTTTCAAGCAAGCGATTGGTTTAAAGCAAAGGTTCAATAGCAGAACTGCAGATGAACGAAATGCGACGCAAGAGTACTGTAGCGGGGCCAAAGCCACACAAAATGAACAAATGGAGATCCCAAAATTTTGAAAAATCGTAAAAAAATAAGTATTGATTTTCAAACATTTAGACCCATGTTCATTAGTACAATGTTCAATCGGAGTGATATAGCTTGTATCATAAAATAAAACCCACGTCTTCGTTAAAGAGTATAAGCATGATCTTTTTGTTGTCAATAATTTATTGCCTAAGCCACCAAATAATCCGCTAAATAACTTTAAAGCATTTTCCACTACACATGAATTACTTACCGGAATTTTTAAATAAATTTTTCCGGTTGCTGCATCTGTTTCTGTAAGCTTGTTTACCAATCGCTGTGTGCTTTCAGCATTGCTTAATACCTGCACAAGATTTTCAAGAAAACGAGCACCTTTTTCCAGTATTTCATCTTCAATTGTATTGGGAGCAATATTGGCATATGGAAAAGGCTTCTTCAACTATTTCTTCTTCATAAGTCAAATCGGGCCCTGCATTATTTTCGGCTGCAGCAACTGTTAATTCTTTTTCTGCCTTTCTTTCATCAGCTTCATTTATTGCATATAATTTTTCAGCAGGCATCCGGCAGTGATAGATTCAACAGACTTTATAAACTTTACTGGCAAGCGAAGTGTATACTATAAATGTTGTAAATGGAGACAATGATGTTTATAAGCAATTTGTGAAGTTGCAGCAGTATACATCATTCGTTTCAAAGTTTTATCTGGTACAATATGTATATGAGTTATAAAAGGCACATGAAATTGTGCTTCAGCTTTTTATATTTTGACATAGTTCCTTTATATCAATAATTGCACAAGGATGTAGGCTTTATTTTTATTAAAGAATTAAAAAAAGAATTTTCTACTACACTCTTGCATTTGACAATTTAAAGATTTATCTTTAAAAGTGCATTAACTATATAAACTATAATTCTAAAAGTAACAGAGCAACTGACTTTAATTCTAAATTGTAATTAGCTTCTTAAATAATTCAATATCCGCTGATTAAGAATGTTTGTTGAAAGACAAACAGAGGTTTTGCGTGCTCTATTATTGTCTCACTTGTACTTACCATCCTTTTTAATGAAGACAAAAAAGGTTTAAATAATTGGTAACAAAATTCTAAACTGTCAAAAAGATAGTTTTACCGTATACGATAAAAGTTATATGCGGAGATAGTTATTCTCAGTGTGAAAAACTTACTTCTTCTTTTACAGCACATGAACTAAATGAAACCCATTAATTAAATTCAATAATAGAAATGAAAAAGATTTTACCAAGTATTATTTACTTTTTAGCATGTTTATTTTCTATACAAGCCCAAACTTTATATGGTACTACATCTATGGGAGGAAATGATGGAGGAGGCACTATTAATAAATTTATACCTGCGATAATTTAATAGTTGCCAAATCTTTTGAAAGCTTTGCCGCCAATCCATACTATACAAATTTTATTCAGGCAAGTGATGGAAAACTATATGGCATGACCTCTGGTGGTGGAAGCAAAGGGTTCGGTATTATTTTTTCTTATGATCCTTCGTCTTCAACTTATACAAAACTGAAGGATTTTGATTATGCCAATGGCGCCAATCCTTATGGCAGCCTGATGCAGGCAGGCGATGGAAAGCTATATGGCATGACCTATTTCGGAGGAAGCAATGATGTTGGTGTTATTTTCTCTTTTGATCCTTCTTCTTCAACTTTCACAAAGCTGAAGGATTTTGATTATGCCAATGGAGCAACACCTTTTGGCAGCCTGATGCAGGCAACCGATGGAAAGCTATATGGCATGACGAATGCTAATGGAGGAAGCAGCAATGGTGTTATTTTTTCCTTTGATCCTTCGGCTTCTGCTTATACAATCCTGAAGGATTTTGATGGCGATAGCGGTGCCAATCCATATGGTGACCTCATACAGGCAAACGATAGAAAGCTATATGGCATGACAAAAAACGGGGGAAGCAGCGGCTATGGCGTTATTTTTTCCTTTGATCCTTCGGCCTCCGCTTATACAAAGCTGAAGGATTTTGATAATACCAATGGCGCTAATCCTCAGAGCAGCTTTATGCAGGCAAGCGATGGAAAGCTATATGGCGTAACGTTTAGCGGAGGAAGCGGCGGTGCTGGTGTTACTTTTTCCTTTGATCCTTCAGCTTCCACTTTTGCCAAGCTAAAAGATTTTGGCAGTAACACAACCGGAAGCGATGTTTTAGCGAGCCTTGTGCAGGCAGACGATGAAAAACTATATGGCATCACGTTTAGTGGAGGAAGCAATGGTGTTGGCGTTATTTTTTCCTTTGATCCTTCGTCTTCTACTTATGCAAAACTAAAAGATTTTGATAATACCAACGGTGGTAATCCTACAGGTAGCCTTATTCAGGCAAGCGATGGAAAGCTCTATGGCATGACATCTATGGGAGGAAGTAATGGTGTTGGTGTTATTTTTTCATTTGATCCGTCGGCTTCCACTTATACAAAGCTGAAGGATTTTGATAATATTAATGGTGCCACTCCTCATGGCAGCTTTGTGCAGGCAGGTGATGGAAAGCTATATGGCATGACATATAGGGGAGGAAGCAGCGATGCAGGCGTTATTTTTTCCTTTGATCCTTCAACTTCCACTTATACAAAGCTAAAGGACTTTGATTATCCCACGGGTGCAGGTGCGTATGGCAGTCTTATGCAGGTAAGCGATGGAAAGCTATACGGAATGACATCTATTGGTGGAAGCAGCGATGTTGGTGTGATTTTTTCCTTTAATCCTTCCTCCTCTGCTTATACAAAGCTGAAGGATTTTGATGGTATCAATGGCGCCAGTCCCAGGGGCAATCTTATCCAGGCAAGTGATGGAAAGCTTTACGGCACGACGTCCGTTGGTGGAAGCAGTGATGTTGGTGTGATTTTTCGCTTTGACCCTTCATCGTCCACTTATACAAAGCTGAAGGATTTCAATGATAGCGACGGTGAAAGCCCTTTTGGCAATCTAATGCAGGCAAGTGATGGAAAGGTGTATGGCGTGACGTCTGGTGGTGGAATAAGCGGCTATGGTGTTATTTTTTCGTTTGATCTTTCTTCTTCTGCTTATACAAAGCTGAAAGATTATACCGGTGCCAACGGTGCTTATCCTGGTATCGGTTCTGCGTTTATCGAGGTAAAAGATAATCAAGACAAGACTCCGGTTGTAAATCTTTCCATACCTTACAATATTGTAAAGTATTCCGCATCTGCAAGAATAAAACTCAATGCTACTGCAACAGATGAAGATGGTAAAATAATTAAGGTTCAGTTTTTTAATGGCACAACAAGAATTCATACTGAAACTGAATTCCCTTATGGCTTCTTATGGGTAGATGTACCCGCAGGTAATTACACATTCACTGCAAAAGCTTTTGATAACAGCGGTAATGTAACTACATCTAACTTTATTAATGTATCAGTAGTAGAAGAAAATGTACCACCAGTGGTAAGTATTGTAAGCCCTGTTGATGATACAACTTATACCGGCCCTGCAAACATTCGTTTGATTGCTAAAGCAAAAGACCCGAATGATAAATTAAGCAAAGTTGAATTTTACAGTGGTTCCGCTTTATTGAGAACAGAACATTATTATCCATATACTTACTGGTGGACTAATGTGCAACCGGGCACTTACACCATTACTGCTGTAGCTTATGAAGATAAAGGTCTTTCAACCACATCTGCTGCTATAACAGTAACAGTGACAAATACTTCAATTGTAAGCAGGCCATCTTCTGTAACTAACAAAACTAATTTAAATGGTGCTTTAAATCTGCAGCTAAGTCCTAATCCTGCAAAGAATACTTTGCAGATTTATACAAAGGGTCTACAGCTTAATAAGCCATCAACAATATCGGTTATATCTGCTTCAGGAGTTATAATGAGAACTATGCATTTGAATTTAAAAACAGTTGTACAACTGGATGTTTCATCAATGGTTAGTGGAGTGTATACTATAAAGGTTGTTAGTGGAGATAAGGTAATGTACAAGCAATTTGTGAAGTTGTAAGCGGAACTCTTGAATCGTTCTTTTAAGGATTTATTTTATCAGTCCTTTTGAAGCCCGGAGTTGTACTCCGGGCTTCCTGCTTTCTTCCCATCAAAAACCTGTTAAAAAGTAATATAAAAATCTTTTTTTATATTACTTTTAATTATCTAACTTAACAGGCTGTCAACAAACATCTGCAACTCCTTAAGAACCGCCCAAATAAAGGTTTCTTACAAGGCACTAATAATTAATCCAGATATTGTATTAGTGGTAGTACTTCATTGTATTTTTTACCTCTGGAATAACCCATTATGAACTAAAAAAATCAATCGGAAGAGTTTTTTTTATACATAAATAACTGTTACATTTTTAAACATTACTTATCCTCATATTCACTTAAATAAAATCACCATTATAACACTTCAAACATGAAAAAAATAAGTTTACTTTTCACAGCTTTTTTCTGCTTTTCTAACTATTTATTCAGTCAGTCGCTTGACACAACATTTGGTGGTAAAGGTTATGTAACCACAAATTTTGGAAAAGAAAAATCTTATGGTGAGAGTGGAGTGCAGGTTTTTCCGCAGAATGACGGCACTTGTATGGTCGTTGCCCAGATAAGTAATAGTTACACTACTGTGTCGCATTATTTAAATAATGGAAAATTAGACAGCAGCTTCGGCAATAAAGGATATGGTCAACGGGTATTTTTTACCGGAGCAAAAGCAGTTCAGCAAAGCGATGGAAAAATTGTAGTAGCAGGACAAGATGTTAGCGGCGGGGATGGAGCTGGAGCTTACTCTAGCGTTATTATTGTTCGTTATAATATAAACGGCTCTCTTGACAGTAGTTTTGGAATTAATGGTACGACAAAAGGAACTTTTGGATCTTCAACTTTCCTTACTGCAGTTGCTCTTGATTATAAAGGAAACATAGTAGTGGCAGGATTTATTAGTCTTGGCGATGAAGCCACAGAAACTTCTGATTTTGCTGTTGCCCGCTATAAAAGTAATGGTTCCCTTGATTCCAGTTTCGATAATGATGGAAAACTGACAAAGGATTTTTATGGCTTTGATGATGCGATTACTTCCGTGGCTGTTCAAACAGATGGCAAAATTATTCTGGCAGCGATTGTTTCGACACAGCCTTACTATCAGGGTGTAAAAGAAGAATTTACTTTAATACGTTTAAATATTGATGGAACATTTGATAAAACTTTTGGTAAAAATGGTATAAGCATTATTGACAACAAAGGGTATTGGGGTTTATTAGCTTTACAAAATGACGGAAAGATTGTAGTATTTTATAATGGAAATGCAAAACAGATTATAGGGCGACGGCTCAACGGTAATGGGTCTCCCGATATTAGTTTCGGTGTTGGGGACAGTATAACTACTCATTTTGCTAAATACGTACGACTTACTTCTATTGCACTTCAAAAGGATGAAAAAATTGTTGTGTCCTTATGGGAGTCATATCCTCCTGAGGATAGTAAAGATTTCCTGATTGCCCGTTACAATGGCAACGGAATCCCCGATGCAGGTTTTGACGGAGACGGCGTGTTGAAAACAGATTTTGGCTATAATGAAGCCGCTAATGCTGTTGCTATACAAAGTGATGGAAAAATAGTGGCAGTAGGGTCTAGCAGCGCCGGCAAATTAGCTTTTGCCCGTTATAACAGTAATAGTTCACTCGATCATACTTTTTCCGATGATGGCAAGGAATTAACTGATTATACAGCACCTTCTTCTTTATCGCTTTTCCGCATTGCTACTCAACCGGATGGAAAAATTTTAGTGGGAGGAAAGTGTTTCGGTGGTTTTGGCGTTGCCAGATACAACAGCAATGGTTTATTAGACAATAGCTTTGGTAATGATGGCAAAGTATTCCTTAATGAAAAATGGTATCCCGACAATAGCTTTATTCAGGTAGAAAATGATGGTTCATTAGACAAAACGTTTAATAATACTGGTATCTTAACCACTGCTTTTATTTACATTAACTCAATAGTTACTCAAAAGGATGGCAAAATAGTGGCAGCAGGAGCAGATACAAATAATGGATATAGCCTTATCAGATATAATACAGACGGAAGCGTTGATAAAAGTTTTTTTGCTGATCATAATTATATTACCAAAATAGCTATTCAGCCTGATGGAAAAATAGTTGGAGCAGGTTCTGTTCTTGTCCGATTTAATACGGATGGCACCATTGATAATACTTTTGGTACGAATGGGAAACAAAAACCAACTATTATTGATTTTAATTCCTTAGCTGTTGATGTTGCCGGAAAAATAATAGTTGGTGGTTACACGACAATGGGTAATGGGTATCCTACAATAGTCCGTTTTAATCAGGATGGAAGTATAGACAATACTTTTACTGCTGCTGATTTCTCGAAATTATCAATTTTAATGACCTCACTTGTCAGTACGAGTGATGGTAAAATTATAGTAACAGGGGAACAATTGAGTAATAGGGGAGACATTACCGTTATTGAGCTGAAAACCAACGGTTCCTTAGATTCCGGTTTTAATGGTAATGGTGTTTTAGTTACTGATCTCGGTTACGATGAATATGCTAACGCTCTTGCTTTATATAATAACAAACTTTACGTAGCCGGAACTTTAAGCGGCGAGAATATTTTCACCAGCGGTTTGCTTGTAGCTTATAACCTTACTTATGTTAACAAAGCTCCTGCTGTTACTCTCTCCATTCCTGACATATTGTAAAATATACCGCCCCTGCAAGAATTAAATTATACGCTACAGCCACAAATGAAGTTGGTAAAATAACTAAAGTTCAGTTTTTCAATGGCACAACAAGAATACATACTGAAACTGAAGCTCCGTATGGTTTCTTATGGATAGATGTACCAGTTGGCAATTACACACTTACCGCTAAAGCTTTCGATGACAGTGGCAATGTAGTAACATCTAATGCTATTAACGTATCAGTAGTAGAAGAAAATGTGCCACCTGTTGTAAGTATTGTAAGCCCTGTTGATGATACAACTTATACCGGCCCTGCAACCATTCATTTAATTGCAAAAGCAAAAGACCCGAATGATAAAATAAGTAAAGTGGAGTTTTATAATGGAGCTACTTTATTAAGAACAGAACATTACTATCCATATACTTACTGGTGGACTAATGTACAGCCAGGTACTTACATTATCACAGCGAAGGCTTATGATGACAAAGGTCTTTCAACAACATCTGCTGCTGTAACAGTAACAGTGACAAATACTTCAATTGTAAGCAGGCCATCTTCTGTAGCTAGCAAAACGGATATAAATAGTGCTTTAAGTCTCACGTTAAGTCCTAATCCTTCAAAAAGTATTTTGCAGATTTATACAAAGGGCTTGCAGCTTAATAAGCAATCAACAATATCGGTTATATCTGCTGCAGGAGTTGTAATGAAAACTGTTCAGTCAAACACTTCAAATAAAGTTGTACAACTGGATGTTTCATCAATGGTAAGCGGAGTATATACTATAAAGGTTGTGAGTGGAGATAAGGTTATATACAAGCAATTTGTGAAATTGTAAGTAAGTCAATGTGTTAATCAAAAATTGAAAGGCTTTGTAAATTACCTAATAAATGTCGGTGTTTAGCTTGTACTTTTAAATATTGATAGAGCAATCTTAATTAATAGTTATATTAGTTAAGGGTAAATGACCTGACAGTTTTAAAGAAAAATATTAGGCAGATAAAAATTTCTTGTATTTGATCAAGAATATATATATATATATCTTTAAACTTTACTATTTTTATATGATCTATTAGCCACTATAAATAGTAACTGCACTTTCTGTCCGATCTTCTATATTCTAATCCTGATTTACTTCTATTTAAGGAGGGAATAAATAATGCTATTGCCATATCAGGTTAAACGACCGGGAAAGATATTATCGCATAATTATTTCGTAATGCTAACGATTTTGTGTAATATCAATTGATACTTCGTCATCTATTAAAACTTAAAATATGAAAAAATTTATTTTACTTATCGCTTTGTCTTTTTGCTTTTTCACAATCATCTATGCCCAACCTGGTGAACTTGATACTTCCTTCAGCGGCGATGGCATCACTGACTTCCGTTATGGTATTCAGGAATATAAAGCATTTGCCATTCAAAGTGACGGCAAAATAGTAGTGGCAGGTCTTGGTAATTCAATTATTCGCTACAATTCTAATGGAACCCTCGATTTGAACTTTGGCGAAAATGGATTAGCAACTCTTGGCTTTAGTACTGAGATTAATTCAGCAGCGATACAAAGTGATGGTAAGATAGTGGTTGCAGGTACTAAAGACCAGTATCCGGACTCATCCATGCTCGCCCGTTTTAATACTGATGGCAGCCCGGATAATAGCTTTAGTGATGATGGAACGCTCATTTTTAATTTTGACGGTAATCAAAGTTCAATTAAATCAGCATCAATACAAAGCGATGGAAAAATTGTGGTGTTTTGCGTTTCTACCGGTTTTGATGCGAGATATACAATAGCCCGCTTTTATAGTGATGGAAGTCTTGATACCGGTTTTTCTGGCGATGGCAAACTAATTTCTCAATTTAATGAGGTTTCTACTGGAAAAGTTGTCATTCAAACTGATGGTAAAATAATAGTTATTGCAGAAAACAAATCTCCTTTACGCCTTAATAATGACGGAAGTGAAGATAGAAACTACGATGATACTCAAGGTTTATTTTTCGGTGCTGCAGCAGTACTTCAAAGTGATGGCAAATTAGTTGTGGCGGGTCGTTATTTTCGTTGTGACTTGACAGGAAGCGACCCCGGGTCTTGTCCCACTACATTCGGCCTTGTGCGTTATAATACTGATGGAAGATTAGACAAAACATTTGGTAACAATGGAGAGCAAAGCACTGATATTAAAGGCATTCTCGTTGATGACGGTGCTTTCTCTGTAGTCATTCAGGATGATGGTAAAATAATAGCAGGAGGATTTATAGACGATGCTGGAGGTTCAGGAACTTCTCCGCAACGTCCTGCCTTTGTCAGGTATAATACCAATGGCGGTTTGGACAGCAGCTTTAGCAATAGTGGAATAGAAATAACAAGAACACTTCACAGTGGTGTAGCGGGTATGGCAATTTTTAAAGATAAATTGTATGCAATAACCAGGGATAATATTGCCCGTTATTTACTTACTGAAAATAAAGTTACAACTGTAAGTATCACCAGTCCAAATAATGACAATTATAGATTTAGAGAACCAGCAACAATTAATATTACTGCTAAGGCTACTAATTCAAACGGAACAATAACTAAAGTAGAATTTTATAATGGTTCTGACTTATTATCTGCAGATTATTCAAGTCCTTATAGCTACAAGTGGGAAAATGTTCCAGTTGGTAATTACGCTCTTACCGCTAAAGCTGCAGATAATAGTGGCATAGTAACTACATCTGCTATTGTTTATACTACTGTTGTACCTAACGATCCCCCGGTTGTTACTATGACTAATCCCCTGGATGGCTCAATTTATAAAAAGGGTGATAATATTCAACTGCAAATGAGGGCAGAGAATCACTATTTGACTCTAAAATATCTCCAGTTTTATGATGAAGTACCCTTGGCAGCAGATGGTCCAACTTTATTACAAACTTATGATGTAGAACAAGGAGATCACAGTGACTATAGTTTTTCCTATAATACACATCTTTCAGCAGGGCCTCACAAACTGATTGCTAAAGCAACAGATGTTTTTGGTGTTACGGCTTCTGATACTGTAGACATAACAGTAATATTAAATCCCGCTGATGTAAGAATTGCATCACCCTTTAATAATGATACATTTGGAGCACCTGCAACAATTGTTATCAGTGCTGTTGCAACAGACTCTTTATATAAGGGTAATACTATCAGCAAAATGGAATTTTATAACGATACAACCCTTTTATATGCTGATAGCGCTGCTCCTTTTACTTACATCTGGAAAAATGTGCCGGCAGGAAACTTTTTATTAACCGCTAAAGCTATATATAGCAGCGGTATTACGTTTACATCTCCGATTGTTCATATATCAGTTGTACCCAGCAAAACGACTTTGAGTCTGACTATTCCTGGTAATATTCTAAAGTACACTGGCCCTGCAAGAATTAAATTAAATGCTGCAGTAACTAATGTAAGCGGTACAATAAAAAAAGTTCAATTCTACAATGGTACAAATTTGTTACATACGGAAACTTTATTTCCTTACGGTTTTTTATGGATAGATGTTCCCATAGGTAGTTATACGCTTACTGCTAAAGCATACGACAATCAGGATCAAATAATTACATCTAACGCTATAGATGTAGCAGTAGTAGAAGAAAATGTACCACCTGTTGTAAGTATTGTAAGCCCTGTAAATGATACAACTTATACCGGCCCTGCCACCATTCATTTGATTGCAAAAGCAAAAGACCCGAATGATAAAATAAGTAAAGTAGAGTTTTACAGTGGTTCCACTTTATTGAGAACAGAACATTACTACCCATATACTTACTGGTGGACTAATGTGCAACCTGGCACTTACACCATTACTGCTGTAGCTTATGATGATAAAGGTCTTTCAACCACATCTGCTGCTATAACAGTAACAGTGACAAATGCTTCAATTGTTAGCAGGCCATCTTCTGTAACTAACAAAACGGATATAAACGGTGCTTTAAGTGTGAAGCTAAGTCCTAATCCTGCAAGAAGCACTTTACAAATTTTTACAAAGGGATTGCAGCTTAATAAGCCATCAACAATATCGGTTATATCAGCTTCAGGAGTTGTAATGAAAACTATTCAGTCAGGCAATTTAAATAAAGTTGTACCCCTTGATGTTTCGTCTCTGCAAAGCGGAGTTTATACTATAAAGGTTGTAAATGGAGATAAGGTTATGTTTAAGCAATTTGTGAAGATGTAAACAGCTCCCATTTATAAAGAGAAGTAAATCTTCAAATTTAAAAGTCCTTGGCATTATGCCCAGGACTTTTTTCTTAGTACAATCTGATAATTGTAAAGATTGAGCAAGAGTTCTGACTATTGAAACAGGCGAAAAAAAGAAAATTGTATTATTTTAAATAATTCTTTAAAATTTAAGATTAGATTTTTCATCTTTTCGCTATAAATAATAGAGGCAAGTATTGAAAGTTTGTGATCATGTATTCCTGTTCCCTTATTTTCCTTTGAAATTTTATCTTTTGCTTATTGAAATCTTTTACTTAAGATGGGCTGCTACCAAAATTGCAGTTTGTTGCTATTTTTCAATTAAAGCATAAGAAATTTCAAAAATAATATAGTTACGTTCTGGTAAGACTATTCCAATATACATTTAAAAAATGCCATTATGAAATTTATTCAGTACGCTGAAAAATTGGAAACAATTAAACACCTGGCTCAACATAAACGGGCAGGTACTCCGCGACAATTAGCTAAAAAACTTGATATTTCTGAGCGCACGGTTGAGCGTATGATTCAACAGTTGAGAGACAATGGTTATCCCATTAAATATAATCGCTTCAGGTTCACTTATGAAGTAGAAGTATAAGAAAAAAAGTTTAAAAAGCTTTTATCACCGCCACTTTTTGGCAGTAAGGGTATATAGGTTTGTAATCGAAATTAAAAAAGGCATAGCTCTCACTTCGCTTCTTTTGTTTTGCCGTCCTGAAAGCTTACCTGCTTACGTATTCAAACGAATAGTTAGTACAGACTTTGGTACTCCAACACAACTTTTTTCTGTAGTCGGACTCATTGCCTTTAAAAAGTTTTAACCTGCAATAAAAAATTAATTATATTATTATGAGAAGTTTATGCTCATTTATAAAAGTTCGCCTTACAGCCTTTATTCTTTTATGTATTTGTACGACATCTGTACAGGCACAGAATGCAGTGTCTGATTTTGTTTTGAATGGAGCTGCTTTGGCAGAAGGGGATAGTTGCTTTTTGCTTACGCCCGATGCAGGGTGGAATTGGGGAACAGTATGGTATAAGAAATATATTGACCTCAATGAAAACTTTGATTTTAATTTCAAGGTATTTTTAGGCGACAACGATGGTGGTGCTGATGGAATTGCTTTTGTACTGCAGCCTACCAGTACAGGTTCGGGTAATTCAGGCGGCGGCTTAGGTTACCAAGGCATTAATCCTTCGGTTGCTATTGAATATGATACGTGGCAAAATGGAGACTACGGTGATCCTTCTTATGATCATATAGCTATTCATAAAAATGGCATTATTACTACGGAAGGACTGGTAGCGGGACCTGTACAAGCCCACCCAACAAATCCTGACATTGAAGATGGGCAGTGGCATACTACCCGTATTACCTGGAACGCTGCAGCCAAAACATTGATTGTTTATTTTGACAGTACTGAACGGGTGACTTATACAAATGATATAATTAGTAATATCTTTAATGGTAACAGCCGGGTTTATTGGGGTTTTACGGGAGCTACAGGTGGAGCATCAAATTTGCAGAAGTTTTGTATAGACTCTACTTCTTTTGAAGAATATAAGGAAGTACAAACGATACTATTTGATTCCATACCTGATAAAAAAAGCAGCGATCTTCCATTTGTATTAAAAGCTACAGCTTCTTCAGGTTTGCCGGTCACTTATACTGTTATAAGCGGTCCTGCTAATGTAAGAAATGACATCCTTACCATTACCGGTGCAGGCGTTGTAAGAGTAAGAGCACAGCAGGCAGGAGATAGTGTTTACCACAGCGCTTCTGCTGAACGCACATTTACAGTAAAAAAAGCTGATGCATCGGTTACCTTAAGTGATCTTACTAAGATTTATAATGGTTCTCCGCAAACCCCGACTGTTACTACGAATCCGGCAGGATTACCAGTAGCATTTATATTTGATAGCAGCAGCACTCCTCCTGTTAATGCAGGTTCTTACCATGTTATTGCCACAATAGACGATGCCAATTATACAGGTTCAGATACCGGCACTTTTGTAATTCAAAGCATTTCCGCACCGGATCTAAGTGTTCAAAATGTTACAGCAGGTTCCACAATCATAGCACCGGGAGATCTAATTAAGTTATCCTGGAAAGTGGCTAATCTGGGAACCGGCAAATTATATGTTGACTGGACAGAAAAGATTTATATGCAATCAGCCACCGGTGAAAATAAAACTTTGCTAAAGCAAATAGATTTTACCAAAAATGATTCAATAAGCAACGAGCAAACGATCACAAGAAACGATCAGGTTAATATTCCTAATCAGCTCAATATTGGTGACAAGGGTGTTTTTGTAGTGGAACTTATACCCGCACCTTCAATTCATGAAGAACAAGGGAATGCGGCCAATAATACCGGAATTCAAAAAACTCCATGGACAATCAAAAAATTGCTTACGCTTGAATTGTCTAACTCTGAAATTACTGAAGGCTCCTCTGAAGAAATTACTGCCACAGTAAACAGAACAGGCTCTCTGTCCAGTCCGCTTACGTTTAATATTAACCTGAACCATCCTAACCGGTTCTCCTTCCCGTCATCAGTAACGATCCCAGCCGGACAAGCCGGCAGTTCGTTTACGATTTCTGCCCCGGACAATAGTACAATTGAAGGAACTATAACAGATACGATGCGTATTACCGCGACCAATTTCACGGCTGCCAAAGCTAATCTTACCATTCTTGACAATGATAAATCTTCTTTGTCCATAAGCAAACTTCCGCTTAAAGCCATGGAGGGTGAAACCGTAACTTTTCAGGTAACTACCAACCTTGCCCTGACTACTCCCCTCCAGGTGTTTCTTACATCAGATAACCAGGCACGGTTCCAGGTTCCCTCTTCGGTTACCATACCTGCCGGAAGTCTTTCAGCAACTGTATCCGTCGTACTGGAACAAGATAGTTTACCCGAAGTAGATCAAGGGATAACCATAACCGCCGGAGCTTCTAACCAAAATTCAGCAAATGCCACCATTCAGGTAAATGATGATGATATCCCCGGCCTTGAGTTAATTGTACAGACTAATCTCATTTCGGAATCAGCCGGCTTATATGCCACTCAGGCAACGCTTCGCCGCACTGCAAAGAGCAATCTTATTGCTTTTACAGCTAATTTATCTGCAGACTTGTCCAATACTATTATTCTTCCGGATAATATTTCATTGGCAGCAGGTGAAAGTGAAAAATCATTTACCATTGGTGTAGTTGACAACAATACAGTTGACGGACAAAGGAATGTTTCAATTACTGCATCTATTTTTGTGGCCTCCTGCGGTTGCAGTGCACCCCCTGCTTCATCAGGTTCGGTTTCAGCGGGCATAACGGTCAGTGATAACGATGGTTCTTCATTACTATTGACTACGGATAGGCAAACTCTTGCCGAAGGTTTGTCAAATGCAGGATTTCTTCGTGTGACCCGTAACACCGCAACCGATAAGCCACTTTTAGTAAACATATCTTCATCCAATACAAAAGAGGCTACTATCCCTGCGACTGCTCAGATCCCTGCAGGAAAGGCCTTTGTCGATGTTTCGATCATTACCATTAATGATGGAAAAACAGATGGTAGTCAGCAGGTGTATTTCCAGGCATCCGCTGATGGATATTCACCAGGTTCTGTCTCGATATTGGTTACTGATCTGAATAAGCCTGATCTGCAGATACCTATAGTGCAAGTACCTGATAATAATATTCAGGCAACTGCCATATTTAATTATCAAATTTCGGTTAAGAACACAGGTTTTGCCACTGCTCCTTCAGGCGTACTGGTACGTGGTTACCTTTCTTCAGACAGTTTGATTGACAATTCTGATACACTTATTTCAGAGGACACTGTTTCCAGTGCTATTCAAACCGGGCAAACTGTACAAATTTCAAATGCTGTCAAAGCGCCAAACCATCCCGGACAATATAAATTGCTCTTCCGGGTGAATCCGGATTCAAGCCTGTCAGAGCTCCTTGTAACAAATAATACGTCAGTATCTGTAAATTTTTCGATCAAAGCTGACTATACCGCAACCGCTAATGTTAGTTTGCCTTACTTCTTAAGAGGAACAACAATCGCAATAACTGGCTCAGCCTCAAGGAAGAACGGAAATCCGGCAGCTAATGAAAAAGTGGAAGTATATATTATCACGAACGGCTTGCGCCGGACGATTCTGGCTACTACCAACGGAGCCGGCCATTACACGACGGAGTTTATACCTTTAGCTAAAGAAGCCGGCCACTACACGGTAGGTGCCAGCTTCCCCGGAATAGGTGCCACAGCAGATCAGGACAACTTCGATATTTTGGGTGTGCGGATCGACGACGGCAATATACCGCAGTTTAAAGTGGTATTAAATGATACTTTGCAAGGTTCGCTTACCATACAAAACATGAGCAGCAAGAGCCTGACCAACTTTACCTTGGTACCGGTAAGTCTGCCAAATGGGGCCAGTATCCGGTTTGAAACCGTTGCAAGCTTTGTCGGAAATGCTACCATAAAGCTTAATTACAAAGTAATGGGTTCGGCCCTATCGCCCGGGAATGATTTTGAAGTGGCAACTTTGCGGGCCATTTCTAAGGAAGGTACGGTTCAAAGCCAGGAGGTCTTTTATTTTAGCCAGGCTCCCAATGGTTATGTAGTAGCAGATATAACCAATATAGATATTTCAGCTTCTCAAAGTAAAGGAGAACGCCTGGTGGAGTTTACGCTCGTGAACAAAGGGGTGGGAGCAACCGGCGAAGTAACCATTAACTTACCCCAAGTAAATTGGCTAAGCAGTGTAACCCCCAGGGTTTTGTCTTCTATGGCAACCGGCGACTCCGCAATTGTAGTCTTGAAATTCCTCGCCTCCGCGGAGGTGACCTTTAATTATCCGGTAACCGGCAGCATTGGCATTAGCACCCAAAACGGCAATTCCTTTGCCATTCCGTTTTCTTTTGAAAAGGTATCCCAAACAACAGGTGCCGTGAAGGTGACCGTAACCAATCAGTTCACTTACTTTACGGAAGGTTCGCCAAAGGTAAAAGGCGCACAGGTGCAGATAAAGAACTACTTCTCAGGTGAGATTTACGCAGAAGGGAGCACTGATTCTGCGGGTGTCTTTGCAGCTAAGGGAATACCCGAAGGTAAGCACCGGATAGTGGTGGAAAAAGACAAACACTTGCCTTATGAAAATACTATAACCATTGACCCAGGCGACACAGTGGCGACTACTGCATTTTTGAATTACCAGGCCATTACGTTCAGTTGGAAGGTTGTGCCTACTGCTGTACAAGACGAGTACGACATTACCTTGGAGTCCCAGTTTGAAACCAATGTGCCCATGCCGGTAGTAACCATTGATATGCCTAAAATGATGCCACAGCTTTTTGGCAATGAAGTGTTTGCATTTAATGTGACGCTTACCAACCACGGTTTAATTGCGGCCAAGGATGTGGCCTTAAACTTACCGCAAAATAATCCGGAATACGAGTTTGTCATGAACTACGTGCCGGCCGACCTGCTCCCCCAACAGAGTATCCAGGTTCCGGTTCAGATGCGCCGCCGTATCGGACAACTTGCTCCCGGCAGTTTTAACTCCGCTTCCGTTGCTGGCATATCCCAATTACTGGGTATAGAAGCACCACCGTCTATTGCAATGGCTAAAAGGGCGCCAATTTGCGTGGATGTTGCATGGGTGGTTTACTGGTATAAATGCAACTTAACCACGGGTTTGTGGGAACGGAATGGCCTCTGGTTCACCTATAAAGGTATTTTTTGCTCACCCCCGGGAGACGGTGACTTTACCAAAAGCGGACATCCACCATGTGCAACCTGCCCTGAGCCTCCAAACTTTTGGAAAGGGGGCTCGACAAATCCATATAAGAAGACAACCAATCATTGTGCTAAATGTATTACTGATATTATACTAACAATAGGCGGTTGTGCAACGGGTGGGTGGACAAGTTTTGGAATTAGTGCTACCTCCTGTGCTATTACCGGATGGGTTGATGGTTGGGAAGGTTTTATAACATGTATTCCTGGAGTAATTCCTGGCCCGATTGGTTGTCTCTATAGTACTTTAAATACCATAACTACCTGTCTTCTTACAGAAACTGCGAGTCAAAACAATAGTATTAATGCATTAAGTAAAATACAAGTTCAGCGTTCTGAAAATCCACCTCTCGGAGCTGCTTTCGAAGAAATTGCTAAAAGACTTCAGATTGTTTTAGACGCATACACAGCCCGCGAAAATTGGGGCAAAGAGTATTTTGGAAATATGATATTTAGTGACTCCTGGAAAGATCTTGCGCCGCAATTGGAACCTTACGTAATTAATTTGGACTCCATCCGGCCTGCTGCACAAGCCAGCATACTGGCAGCCATGGCAGGATACGAAATTCAACAGTCTACCATTCAGGCATTTTTTACCAGATGGAATACTTCTATATACGCCCGTAGCAAAGGTGTTTTAACTCCTAATGCCCAATACCCGAATATTATTAACTGGACATTAGTTAAAGCTTATTCAGATTCCATGGTAACTGCTACTGAGCAGGCAATAGCGAAGGGGTTCAAATCGGTCTACAACATGTACGAGGAAGAATATAAATCGCTGAATGAAATACTTGACGGACAGAAAAATGAAGTTTGTGCCTCGGTCAAAGTGCAGTTCAGCCAACAGATTACCATGACCAGGGAGGCTTTTGAAGGTACGCTGGATATCTTCAACGGCCACCCTACCGATGCCATGGATTCACTTTCAGTAACTATTCAAATTACGGATGCCGATGGGGTCCCCAGCAACGGCTTGTTCGAGATTCAGACCAAGAGCCTGACCAACCTGAAAAATATAACCGGCAAGGGAAATATTGCTGCCCAGCAGAATGGCACCGTAAAATTCCTGTTCATTCCCGAACTGGGGGCGGCGCCCACCGAACCCAAAGAATACAAGTTTGGCGGGTACGTGCGCTACTGGGATCCTTATGCAAAAGCTATGGTAACCTTGCCGCTGGCCTCTGTGCCTATTACGGTAAATCCAAGCCCAAATCTGATGTTGCACTATTTCATGCAACGGAACATCCTGGGAGATGATGCTTTAACTAAGCCTGACATCGAGCCGTCTGTTCCAGCCGAGTTGGCCGTGATGGTCGAAAACCAGGGATATGGATCAGCAGTTAACATGACCATTTCTTCAGCACAACCTAAAATTGTCGACAATGAGAAAGGCCTTGCTATTAACTTTAACCTGGTAGGTTCCAATTTCCAGGGACAACCCAAAAATTTAGGGGTTACCGATATTAACTTCGGTACCATTCCTGCCTTGCAAACACGGATCGGACAATGGTACTTCACAAGTTCGATATTAGGTAAGTTCGTCAGTTACGAAGCCAGGGTGGTACATGCCAACAGCTTTGGCAATCCTGATTCAAGTCTGGTAAAAGGCGTCAAATTGCATGAATTAACTAAGAGTATCAGGGTATATGGAGGATTAGAGGATGGAGTCAATGACTTCCTGGTCAATGATATTTTCGATGTACATGATGTGCCTGATATGATTTATTATTCGCAAGGCAACCGTACTGAAAAAGTTTACGCTGCAACAACAGGAAGCTTCTCATCACAGGTATCGCCACCTGCATTTACCAATACACTTACGATTACCGCGTCCAAAACGGGTTGGAATTATATCAAACTTGTTGATCCGGGTAACAGACAATACGATATTGTAAGCATCACCCGCAGTGACGGACAACTGATTCCAGTGGATAATGCATGGCTCACCTTTGTTACCTTACCGGTAAGCCAGTCTCCTGTTTATGAAAACAAATTTCACTTTGTGGATAGCTTCACTTCCCTTAAGCCCATTACTTACACAGTAATTTGGAAACCAAGGAACTTCGATGTGCCCAAAGTGTTAAGTATTGAAGGCGCACCGGAACAGGTAACCTCTTCGCAGGTTAAAAAACTCAAGGTTGTATTTGATAAGAGCATTGACCCAACCACATTTACTTATGAAGATTTGGTCCTTACCTTCCAAGGCGGCCCTAACCTAAGCGATACATCTATAGTGATTACCCAGGTTGACACAGCTACTTTCAATGTTGATCTTTCCAAGATCACAACCGGAAATGGTTTCTATGCCTTAACAGTACAAGCGGCGAATGTTACCGATATCTATGGTATTCGCGGCCTAAGCGGAAAACAAGTCACCTGGTCGCAATTTTTGAACGTACCTATGGTACAGGCATTTCAGGGTATTCCTGAGGGTAAAATAGCTTCTGCTTTTGATAAAGTTCAAGTGCTCTTCAACTTACCTATTGATGTGACATCGGTAACACCTGAAAGGTTTACCATCGTAAAGGACAGCGTTCTTCAGCAAGGTTCTATAACTATTGACTCTGTGAGAGCAGACAAAAAATTATTCTACCTGTCAGGTTTAAAAAATCTTCTTACTCAGGATGGAACATATGAATTCATGGTTGACTTGCCAAAAATCAAGTCTGTTAACAATGTATCCGGTGTACAGACCCAATCTGTTACCCTTACAGTTGATAAATCAGGACCGTTGGTATTGGCTCTTAAAAAATCAAATGCCGGCGGACTTGATCTGCAGCATGTTACCTCTGTTAATATTCAATTTAGTGAAGAGGTGGCAGGTTTCAATACAGCATCAGTTCAGCTCACCAGAAACGGAGAAGTGCTTCCCCTTAATATTGATCAGCTTTCCAGTCAAGACCTTACATCCTGGATTGCAGGCAACTTTGGTATGCTTACCTATCCCGAAGGAGACTATGTGTTTAAGGTAAATCTTAACAATGTAAAAGACGCGGCAGGCAATAAAGGCAGCGGTTCAAAGCAGGTATCCTGGACGGTGAGCCGATCTACAATGATTACCATTACAAAAATGACTGTAACTCCAGACCTCGGATTTTCCGGTACGGACAGAGTTACTTCCGGCGATTCCCTGAATGTGACTTTTAATCTTAGTGCCAATGCTTCTCAGGTAACTATTTCTCAATATGATTTAAGTGGGGAAGCTGTATTGGCAATTGTTCCAAATGTTGCGGCTGGAGATGTGTCATTTTCATTTGCACCCTTAAGCGAAGGGAATACAGGTATAAGAGTAAGAGCTGCAGGTGTTAATGGAGAAATTGCAATAGTGCAGGATTCTTTATTTATTGATCCGATAGCGCTTACAGGGAAATGGCTCTTTGATTCTAATCAGGTTATATCCACACAGATTGATACTATAGCTATTTCATTTTCTGCGAAATTGCTAAGCAATACAGGATTTTTTAGCGCTATACAGTTTAAAAGAAACGGAGTGCTGATTCCACGAAAAGATTTAAGGTTCAAAGCTTTAAATGACACGGTGTATCACATTTATGGGCTTCGCCAGCAGAGCAGTCTTCCCGGCGATTACGAGTTAATATTAAATCTTGAGTCATTTAGTAAGTTTGAAAGTGGAAAAGCTGGTACCGGGCATGTTTCTGCATTATGGACAGTTCAATCAACTAACGAGGCGCCAATAGCCAAAGCAGGAAATGATTTTACAATAACAGCCCCTGGCAGATTTACCCTTAACGGTTCTGCATCTTCCGATCCGGATTCGGATTCAATAACTTACCGCTGGATCGCACCTGCAGGTATAGTATTAAGCGATTCAACTTCGGGCGCGCCTTCTTTTAATATCACAACCGGAAATAAAGTCAGTTCCTATTCATTCCTGCTTATTGTAAGCGATGGGGAATTGTTTACAACAGATGTTGTGAATGTAGTTGTAAACTTCACAACCCCGCCTGTAGTTAAGGTTGTTATTTCTTGTCCTTTGGGAGTAAGTTACAGTGCACCGGGAAGAATTAAAATAAATGCCAGTGTAATTGATATAGACAGTATTGTAAAGAAAGTGCAATTTTATAGTGGCACAACCTTACTACATACTGAAGACGTATTTCCCTATGGTTTTTTATGGGTAGATGTACCTGTTGGTAATTATACACTTACCGCTAAAGCTTTCGATAATAGTGGCAATGTAGTAATATCTAATACAATTAATTTATCAGTAGTAAACGAAAACGTGCCACCTGTTGTAAGTATCGTAAATCCTGTAAATGATACAACTTATACCGGCCCTGCAACCATTCGTTTAATTGCAAATGCAAAAGACCCGAATGATAGAATAAGTAAAGTAGAGTTTTACAATGGAGCTACGTTATTAAGAACCGAGTATTACTATCCCTATACTTACACCTGGACTAATGTTCAGTCTGGTACTTACAACATTACTGCTAAAGCTTACGATGATAAAGGTCTTTCAGCAACATCTCCTCCTGTTACTGTAACAGTGACGAATGCTGTAATTGTAGGCAGGCCATCTTTTGTAAATAGCAAAACTGATTTAAGCGGTGCTTTAAATCTCACGTTAAGTCCTAATCCTGCAAGAAGTACTTTGCAGATTTTTACAAAGGCGCTGGAGCTTAATAAGCCATCAACGATATCGGTCATATCAACTACAGGAGTTGTAATTAAAACTATTCAGTCAAATGCATCGAATAAAGTTGTACAATTAGATGTTTCATCACTCGTTAGCGGAGTGTACACCGTAAAAGTTATAAGCGGAGACAAGAATATGTATAAACAATTTGTGAAGCTGTAAACAAGGCAGATTTATAAATAAGAAGTAAGTCTTAGTTGAAATTTGAAAGCCCTGGCATTATGCCAAGGCTTTTTTTCTTAGTACAATCCGATAATTGTAAAGGTTAAGCAAGAGTTCTGATTATTAAAGCATTTAAAAAAATTCTTTAAAATTAAATGTTAGGATTTCCTGTTAATCTATTGTTCCCTGCCGGGTAAAAGATTAGATTTTTAATCTTTTTGCTATAAATAATAGAAGCATGTATTGAATTTGTAACTCATGTATTCCTATCCCTTATTCTCATTTGAAATTTTATCTTTTTGCTTATTGAAATCTTTTATTTACGAGTGGGCTACTACCAAAAATGCAATTTGTTGCTATTTTTCAATCAAAGCATACGGAATTTCAAAACTAATGCAGTTAAGTTCTAGTAAAACTATGCCAATATACATTTTTTAAAAATTGCCATTATGAAATTTACTCAGTATGCTGAAAAATTGGAAACAATTAAATACCTGGCCCAACATAAGCAGACAGGGACTCCACAACAATTAGCTAAAAAACTTGATGTTTCTGAACGAACTGTTGAACGTATGATTCAACAGTTGCGGGACAGCAATTATCCAATCAAGTATAATCGCTTCAGGTATACATATGAAGTAGAAGTATAAAAACTAAAAAAAGTTTAAAAAAACTTTTACCGCCGCCACTTTTTGGCGGTAAAGGTATATAGGTTTGTTAATGAAATTAAAAAAGGCACACTGTTGTAGAATCATTGTTATCGCTGTTTAGATCTGTTGAAATAAACCTGAACAATTGAAAAAGTTGTAGTTAGCCTACAAACTTTTGTTACACAAATTAACACACAATAAATATAAACTATAAAACTTGAAACATGAAAAAGACCTTTTTACTTATTGCTTTATTTCTTTGCTTTTCTGCAATCATTTATTCACAACCTGGTGAACTTGATTCTTCTTTTGGCACCAATGGTATTATGAAAACTGATTTCGAGACTGCAATAATAGCTATTCAAAACGATGGTAAGATTGTGGTCGCAGGCGGTACCTCAAATGGAGGTAATACTGACCTTGTAATTGCCCGCTATAATGTAGACGGCTCCCTTGATAATACCTTTTCCAATGATGGAAAACTGATAGCTGATTCTGGCTCCACTGAGAGATATGCTACTTCTATAGGTATTCAGAGTGATGGAAAAATATTGTTTAGTGGGTTTTTCTATGAGCCTGATAATCAAAATTATATTTCTTTCATTGTCCGCTATAGTTCAGATGGAACCCTTGATAATACTTTTAGTAGTGATGGAAAACAAACAACTGACTTTCGGATAACTACATTAGCCATTCAAAAGGATGGAAAAATAATTGTGGCAGGTGATGGTATAGCCCGTTATAATACCGATGGAAGTCCCGATAGAACATTTAGGGTAGATTCACCAATTTCTGAAATAGCTTCAGTAGCTATACAGGATGATGGAAAAATTTTGGCGGGAGGAACTACCGAAAGTGAAGATGGAGGTTATATTCACGAGGATTTTATTATAGTCCGGTATAATATGGATGGAAGTTTAGACAAAAGTTTTTCCGGGGATGGAATACAAACTACGAATTTTGACGTAACTGGCGAGTACGGTCCACTTCCAGGCGATGATCAAGGCCATAAAGTATTAATTCAAGGTGATGGAAAAATAGTATTTGCAGGCACTTCAACAAACAGACAACAGGTTGGTTCTAGTGATTATAGAGATTATGCAATTGCCCGTTATAACCCTGATGGAACTTTCGACAGTACATTTAGTAATGATGGAAAGCAAACTACTCACTTAAGTTCTCATAATCTTTCAACTCATGCTGCAGCCATTCAAGATGATGGAAAGATATTAGTGGCAGGCGGCGGAGACGAATATTATAACCAATCTCTTAATCTTGCCAGATACAATATAGATGGAAGCCTTGACAGTACATTTAGTGAAGACGGGGTGCAAAGCACTGCTATCCCCGATCGAGGTGATATCTGGGATATAGCCGTTATTGATAATAAATTATATGGAGTAGGCTATGGTCCAGATAATGGTAATACTGGACTTATAGCAAGGTATCTGCTTAATAATAAAAGCGAAGATGAAACTCCAACTGTCAGTCTCACCATCCCTTACAATATCGTAAAGTACACTGCCCCTGCAAGAATAAAACTCAATGCTACGGCAACAGATGAAGATGGTAAAATAATTAAAGTTCAGTTTTTCAATGGCACAACAAGATTACATACTGAAACTGAATTTCCCTATGGTTTCTTATGGATAAATGTACCTGCAGGTAATTACACACTTACCGCTAAAGCCTTTGATGACAGTGGCAATGTAGTAACATCTAATGCTATTAATGTATCAGTAGTAGAAGAAAATGTGCCACCTGTTGTAAGTCTTGTAAGTCCTGTTGATGATACAACTTATACCGGGCCTGCAACCATTCGTTTAATAGCCAATGCAAAAGATCCGAATGATAAAATAAGTAAAGTAGAGTTTTATAATGGAAACACTTTATTAAGAACAGAACATTACTATCCATATACTTACTGGTGGAATAATGTACAGCCAGGTACTTATACAATAACGGCTGTAGCTACAGATGATAAAGGTCTTTCAACCACATCTGCTCCTGTTACAATAACAGTGACGAATGCATCAATTGTAAGCCGGCCATCTTCTGTAAATAGCAAAACTGATCTAAACAGTTCTTTAAGTCTCACGTTAAGCCCTAATCCTGCAAGAAGTACTTTGCAAGTTTATACAAAGGGGTTGCAGCTTAATAAGCCATCAACAATATCTGTTATATCAGCTTCAGGAGTAGTAATGAAAACTATACAGTCAAATGCATCGAATAAAGTTGCACAACTGGATGTATCATCAATGGTTAGCGGAGTGTATACGATAAAGGTTGTAAGCGGAGATAAGGTTATGTACAAGCAATTTGTAAAATTGTAAGCTGGAACTATTGATTTAAAGTAAAGCACAGTTGAATTCTTAATAAAAGCCGAAGCATTATACTTCGGCTTTTGCTATTTCGCCGCCCTTGTTCAAAAACATAATTTACCTGCTAATCCTAGAACATCTCAAATAACTCTTACGTTACACGGGTTAATTACAGCCATTCTCATCACTATCAAAAAATAATGATTAAACAAAATTTATAAGAAAACAATAACCAGGAGAAAATGCACAACATTATTTAATAAATTCAAAAAAATTCTTTTATTATACCAATAATAGTATTTTTATTACGTTGTTTCTTATGTGGCTATAATTTCCACTATCCTGTCCGGTGGTTTCATAAGTTATTTTTCATGTTTTAATAAAAGACATGAAATCAAAACTAATAATATTATTAGTTAACCGATACCATCGTGAAAAACATAAAAATATTCGTAATGAGAAAGCCTTTATTAATGACCTCAGTTCTGCAATTTATTTTTGAGGCCCAAGTCCCGCCTGGCTCTGAGAATGCTTCTTTTATCGAAAACTGTAATGTACAAACTATTTCAGACAACAGTTTAAATATGGATTCTGCAAGCAGAATGTATAGTTGTACGAAAATCAGACAATCGAGTTAACTATTTAGAGTAGAGTGAAAGAAATTTATCCCCCGTGGGAAAAATCTCTTTTTACAAAAGCATGCGTGTTTCTTCTGCATCACGCCTGCGGCATCCTGCTATGGTTGTCCGGTTTTAGAACTAAAAAAAGTTGTACCGGACTCAAAAACCTTAAACCATCAATCCTATATAAAAATCCAAAAAATGAGAAAATTTATTCTGCTAAGTACAGTTTTTTTTTGTTGTTCAAAAATGAGCCATGCCCAGGCTGGTCAGCCTGACGCGACATTTGGCAATAGGGGTATTGTTAAAACAGATTTTGGTTTTATACGTAATATTAATTACTCCAGTGCAGGCAGACAAGTATGGTTACAACCTGATGGAGGATTGTATATCCTTATTGAAGCGTCTGGTCAATCTTATATTGCCAAAAGGCTTCCGAATGGCTCTCCGGATGTAAACTATGGAAATAATGGTTTTTCAGATCCCATTAACCTTCAACAGGCAGCGGCAGCAGTGCAGCCGGATGGCAAAATAGCAGTGGCAGGTACTGATCTCAGTAACAGTTTTGCAGTTGCAAGATATAATACTGATGGCACCATCGATTATACCTTTAATGGTACAGGAAAACAAACAACTGATTTCGGATCAGGTTATAATATTGCTAATGCAATAGCGATTCAAAGTGACGGTAAAATAGTAGTTACCGGTTTTGCGTATATAGGTAGCAGCAGTGATTTTGCCCTTGCCCGGTATAATACTGACGGAAGCCTGGACAGTAGTTTTTCGTCAGATGGAAAGCAAACGACTGACTTCGGTTCTGAAACGAATAGAGCTAAGTCAGTCGCCATTCAAAATGATGGCAAAATAGTATTGACAGGACAAACTTACGCAGATGGAGTGTCGGATTTTGCAGTTGCAAGATATAACAGCGATGGTACTCTCGACAATACCTTTGGCAATAAAGGGAAACTGACAAAAGACTTTAATTCTTCTGAGGATATTGCGAGTGCAGTAGCCATACAAAGCGACGGAAAAATCCTGATCGCCGGATATGTTTACAAATGCAATGACACATGCAGTAATCCTGAATTTGCTCTTATACGATATAATACAAATGGAACTGCTGATAATACATTTAATGAAGATGGGAAGCAAATAACAGCTTTTGGCTCTGGTTATTTTACTACCTCACTTGCCATTCAAACTAACGGAAAAATAGTAGTAGTTGGTTATGCTTTTCCAGGTGATAATGCTGATTTTGCCCTCGTAAGATTTAATACCACTGGAAGCCTGGACAATACATTTGATGAAGATGGACGACTGTTAACTGACTTTAGCAGCGATGATCTTGTCAGTAATGATTTTGCTAATTCAGTAGCTATTGAAAGTGATGGGAAAATAGTGGTGGTTGGCTTTGATGACGGAGACAATTTTGACCTTGCACGATACTATACCGATGGTAGATTGGATAATACATTTAGCAGAGATGGAAAGTTAACGGATAGTCTACGGGTAAAGCAGGGATCTACCTATTTCACAGGCTCAGCTATTCAACAGGACGGGAAAATAGTGGCAGCAGGATATACATATAATGGCAGCAATTATGATTTTGCCCTTGCCAGGTATAATACAGATGGAAGCCTGGATAATAGTTTTTCAGGTGATGGCAGGCAAACAACGGACCTTGATTCCGTTGATGAGTATGCATATTCCGTAGCCATTCAAAACGATGGGAAAATAGTGTTGGGGGGTGTTTCAGGTTCTTATTTTGCGCTTAGCCGCTACAACACCGACGGAAGCCTGGACATAAGTTTTGGCACCGAAGGAAAGAAAGTAACCGATTTTGGTCTTGAAAATTCTGCCGTTGCTAACTCCGTAGTCATTCAAAGCGATGGCAAAATACTATTAGCAGGTTATATCTCAGAGCCCCTGGAAAATCACGCTGATTTTGCCCTTGCCCGCTATAATGCAAACGGAAGTACCGACAGTACTTTTTCAGATGATGGGAAGCTTACAACTGATTTAGGTTATGATGATTTTGCTAACTCTGCAGCCATACAAAGTGATGGAAAAATAGTGTTGGCAGGTTATAGTTCAATCAGCATCAGGGGCGAAGGCAGTTCTTTTTTTGCCATTACCCGCTATAATGCTGATGGAAGCCTGGACAATAGTTTTGCAGACAAGGGAAAGGAACTTACCAGGTTTAACGAAGTCAGTAAGGCTCGGTCAGTGGCGATTCAAAGTGATGGTAAAATTGTAGCAGCAGGTTTTTCATCTTCTTCCAGCTCGGAGAGAGAGGATTTTGCTCTTGCCCGTTACAATCCAAATGGAAGCTTAGACAATACTTTTGGTGAAAATGGAATTCAGATATCAGATTTTGGTTCAAGCGCTGAATATGCTAATTCAGTAGCCTTTCAAAGTGATGGGAAAATAATAGCGGCAGGCAGCTCTAATGGAAATATGGCTGTTGCCCGCTATAATGCAAACGGCGATTTAGATAATAGTTTTAGTGGAGACGGAATAACAATAACAGAAGCAAGCGGACAGGAGGATGTTATTAATGATATAGCCATTGCAAACAACAAATTATACGCTGTAGGTTACGTTCAATATCCTGGCGAGCTTGGAATTGTTGCAAAGTACCTGCTTAATGAAAACAAATCTCCGGTTGTAAGTCTCACCATTCCGCACAATATTGTAAAGTATAGCGCACCTGCAAGAATTAAACTTAAGGCTGCAGTAACTGATGAAGCTGGTAAAATAACTAAAGTTCAATTTTACAATGGTAAAACCTTAATACATACTGAATATGCATCTCCCTATGGTTTCTTTTGGATAAACGTTCCTGTCGGCACTTACAATTTTACCGCTAAGGCTTTTGATAATACCGGCAATGTCACTGCATCTAACAGTATTAATGTGTCAGTAGCAGATTCTAATGTAGCCCCTGTTGTAAGTATTGTAAGTCCTGTTGATGATACAAGTTATGCCGGGCCTGCCATTATTCGTCTGGTGGCCGATGCAAAGGATCCTAATGATAAAATAAGCACAGTTAAGTTTTTTAATGGAACTGCATTATTAAGAACGGAGTATTACTATCCATATACTTATAGCTGGAAAGATGTACAGCCGGGTACTTACACCATTACGGCTGTAGCTGCCGACGCTAACGGTCTTTCAGCAACATCTGCCCCTGTTACAATATCGGTGACAGAACCAAATGGAACAATTGCAGGCAACCGGCCTTTTATAAAGAACCCATCTGTTGCAAATGGCTTTACGGATTTGAAAGTAAGCCCTAATCCTGCCCGCAACACTTTACACATTTATACAAATTTGCCGCAACAAGATAAACAAACAACAATATCAGTTATATCTGCTGCAGGCGTTGTAATGAAAACAATGCAAACAAACAGTTTAAAGCAAACTATAAAATTCGATGTTTCATCGCTGGTAAGTGGGGTATATGCTATAAAGGTTATAAGTGGAGAAAAGGTTCTTTACAAACAATTTGTAAAATTGTAAGCAGAATGGATTAGTAATTTAAAAGCAAATTTATACTATTAACAAGCCCGGCATAATACGTCGGGTTTTTCTTTATTGTAACACAACGTGAAGTACCAGATTGGTTTTCAAGTGCTTTTGTTTTTTAATTTCCCCTGCAAAGGGCGCATAGGGTAGGGCCGATAGCTATGTATGGTGGTATCACTTATCGCGGTAATTGTCTAAATGGATGGTTTTTAATAATGCTCTGCTTCTGTACTTATCGCCGGTCTTAGCCATAATACCTCACCCTTCCTGCACATTCCTGGAAAGTCCCATCTTACGCAGCCGCTGCCCGTATAGGCTGCTTACAGTAACAGCATTTATTTTGCACAAAGGAAAGCAGGCAAAAGACAGTTCTTTCTTGCTATTATCTTCATCTGTTATTGAGAGCTTGCTGAGTATTCATTCAGCACATCTTCCGCCTCCTTAATATCAATCTCTTTCTTAATGATAAAGCATCCTAATCTTGATTTAGATTTTATTTCAGTAAGAAATTTTAATAAAATGTGATACTCTTTTCTATTCCAAAAATCATGTATCATAATAGTAGTTCCTGTCCGGTCATTTTTTAGTAATTGCAATATGGAGTAAATACAAGAACAAACTCTAAATCTTCCATCAATATATATTAAATTAACATTCTGCTTATTTAAATTAATGTCCTTCCAAATTTCAGAATAGTAACTAATCACATTAGCATTACTTTTAATTAAAACAGGAGATCCCCATTGGTCTGTTTCTCCTAACTCTATAAACTTTAAAACTAAAGATTTATTAATTGCTTCGTTAATCAACCTTATAGATTTCATATATTTATAAAACTTTGGATTTGATTCTACTGAATATACCTTCTTTTTTGCCTTTAAAAAATTTATTGTTGATCCACCTGAACCGAATTCCAAAACAACTTTTTTATTTCGGGATATTTTTTTAAAGAGGTAATATTCATTAAATTTCATATGAGGAAAGAAAAACAATGCAGGAAATTTTTGACAAAAGTTCCACTCCAGGGAAGGATTATTATTTTTTTAAAAAATTTTTTTACAATATAAAACCAGAGCATAATAGTTGAATTAAAAAATTAAATATTATAGTTTCCCTTTTAATAACATAAAAGAAACAAAATTCAAGTTGTAAACATTACTAACTAACAATATATTAATTAAACTTTTCTTTTGATAAGTTGAAGATAAAGCAGAGTCGGCGTTGACTTAAATGAATTAATTATTAACAAATGGTTGAAAGTGATTGCTACATAATATAATCCTCCAAAAGCAATCCGCCTGCATATGGGTAGCTGCAGCACAATGTACATTAGCCATAAATGAAACAGGCGTACCGGCAAAATGCATCAGCATAGCTGTATTTTGTTCTTTAGCATAATCACCAATTCTCTTTGTTTCCAAAAGCCCGCCGGATGTGGCAAGATCAGGTAGTACAATATCTACCGCATGTACGTCGCATAGTTTCCTGAATTCCTCCTTCAGGTAAATTTCTTCACCCGTCATGGTAGGCGTGTTAATAGAATCAGTAATAACCTTTAATTGTTCTGTATTATTCCAGGGAAGAAAATCTTCTAAAGAAGCCAGATTAAATTTTTCGAGCGCATTGCCAACACGAATACAGGTATTCACATCAAAATGTCCCTGGTGATCTGCAGAAAGAGGAATATCATATCCAGCAATATTCCGAACAGTGTCAACATACCTGGCTAGCTCTGCCAGGCCCTTATCTGTCACCTGTATTGCAGTGAAAGGATGTTTTGTATTCTGATAGTATAAATAATTTTTTGAGCTGGAAGCTTCAGGAGGCATATTGAATCCGGAGACAATTTTTTATTAACAGTAGTACCCGGTATTTTACTTATAACTTCTATTCCCGGATGCATCTTTAGCCAGGTAAAACCTTGTACTTCCATACGTTTTTTACAGCAGCCTTAAACTTATCAATGTCTATGTTTGCCAATGCCCCTTCACCGGAATTGGGAATATAGGAATACAATCTTATTTTATCCCTGTATTTACCGCCTAACAGTGCCCAGGCAGGAACTTCATATGCTTTACCTGCCAGCGCCATCTCTAACTTCGCCTAAGCCATAAATTCCCCGGTTTGTATCAATGCGGATTATAACATTTCTTGCATTCGTGGCAGCAGTACCATTACTAATGGTCGTGTACCGCATGTCTGTTATCTTAAGACCTGAAGAGTAAGAATAACGGGGAACCTTTGAAGTAGTTTTGGCAATAGTATCTTCAACAGACATACTAAGCAAACCGGTTAGCGATATCCCCTGCAGTGGTATTTTTAAGGAACGAACAGCGGGTATTGGTAGTAACAGGATTGTCTATCTCTGCTTTAATAGCAGCAGCTTCCTGCTTCTGTTGTTCTCTGTTCTTTTAAACAATTTGTTGTAAAATACTCTTCATATGGCTAAAATTGGAGCTTATACTATGGGTATATATTTATATTAGAATTACCACGTTCTTTTGCTCATTACTTTATCAAGCTCTGCCCTTGTCATCTTTCCCTGTTCAGGATGCTGCTCAAGCCATTTAAGAAAAGCACTTTTAATTTCGTCCGTCCACTGGCTATCTATCTGACCTGTTGTATATCTTCCTGATTTAACCATTTCGAAACCGAATTGATCTTTACGGGTAACAAATTCAGCCGTACTAACAACCTGTTCAGCTAAATGAGCCGGAACAAAAAGAACTCCTTCTCCCTGTGCTATCACCAAATCGCCGGGCAGTACCATTACATTTCCTATCCGAATAGGGGTATTGAGACCCATTAATACCATCTCTTCGAGAAAAGAAGGATGAAAATCACGGACATAAGCATTGAAACCCTTTATATTCTGCAGTTCCTGCAAATCTCTTGCAGCACCATTAAACACTACTCCGTTACCAGACTTACTATATATTGAATTACCTAAAGTAGATCCCATAAGTGTTCCGCCGCCAATTTTTCCAAAACCGTCGGCTACATAAACATCGCCCTTCGTAAGCATTTCTATTGGCCAAGCATTTGTATTGCCTTTCCTGCCTTGTTTTGTTGTTCCCCGCTCCTTAATATTTTTTTCAACATCTGGGCGGCTGGGCATAAACATAGCTGTAACAGCACGTCCTATTACAGGAACATTGTTCTGTACCATTTTCCAATTTCCTTCAAACTGATTAGTATATCCTTCATTTTTTAAAACTGTCCAGGCATCATCAATTCCTATTTTTTTAGCCCTTTCCAATAGTCCATCGGGCACTTTGGGACGACCATCTGGAAATCGTTCTCCCTTCCACTCAGAGGTCAGAAAGGTTAATTCATCTTTAGAAATTGTTTGTGCGAATAAAGAACCTTTAATGCAAAAACTACAAAAAATGGACAAAATAAAAATCCTATATCTAATCATTCTGATTGTATTTTAATTAATGTTACCTGGATTAAAAATTTATAAATGAGCAGGATTTTCCCTGTTACAAGCTATTAATCTTTTCAAGGATTAAAAAATGATCAGAATGTTAGCTGTTAGCAATATATCCTTTAATCCTTTTAATCCATGTTTAATGCCCTTCTTTTTTTAAATAGGCCTCTACATCTTTTGAAGTGATGGCTGTTTTCTTCGGATATTTGGAAAACCAGGTCCTGAATTCATCTTTAATTTTATCGGCCCAATCTCCATGCACTTCGCCGGAAGGATATTTACCCAGTTGCAACATGTATCTTTCAAATTCGTCACGCAGGCCTGTCATCTCAGATGCAGTTACAAGCCCTTCTATTAAGTAGGCTGGTATAAACACTACGCCGTATTCATTAGCAAAAACCACATCGCCCGGCAATACAGACACTTCACCAATTCTGATAGGTGCATTGATAGATGCAGGAGTCATGTCTTTAATGTAAGAGGGATCATTCCCTTTTATCCAGGCATTAAAACCTTTCGTATCCTTTAATTCCTGCATGTCTCTGATTGATCCGTAGAATATTACCCCCTTACCGGTTTTACCATAAATAGCATTGCCTAGGCTTGAACCAATTAAAGTACCATCTTTTATTTTACCATAACCATCTGCTACATAAATATCGCCTTTAGTTAATATATCAATCGGCCAGATATTAATTCCACCATGTTGAGAACGTCCTTCAGCTTTGCCCTGTGTTCTTACAAAGGTGTCGAGGTCAGGTCTTGCAGGCATGAACTGGGCAGTTACAACTCTTCCAACCATTGTCTCTCCAGGTTTTAAAATAATCCAGTTTTTTTCTACCTGGTTACGGTATCCTTTATTTCCTAAATAACCCCAGATCTGCTCTAAAGTACAATTTTGCAAACGTTCGAGAATTCCATCTGGTACTTTTGGCCGGCCATCGGCAAAACGTTCTCCTTCCCATTTTGAGGTTAACATTTTCACATATTCCGGTGTTGAACCTATTTGTTGAGCATTTACAAAAAAAGCGGATATAGCAAATGCAATAATGAATATTAATTTTTTTATCATAATTAATGTGCTAAGTTTTATGGTTTTTACTAATTCCTAAAAATTAAAGTTTTATTTTTAATAGACTGATTTTTTTAGCTTTTTTTCGAATCACAAAGTCACAGCGACACGGACAAACACGGAGAAATACAGAGTTATTATTACTCACTGTGAAACTCTCTGTCGTAGAGCATCTCTGTAGTTTAAAGTACTCAAGTTTATTTGAATGGCTTTTTGGCTTTGCTCTGTGACTCTTGTCACATTTAGCTCATCCTGTCGCATAGCAGCTCTATCCCGCTTTATTCTTATTCTTACTAACTGCTTCCATAAGACCTTTTATATAACCCCAGGCAAACAACGATCCTATGGTGCTATAACCCGGAAACTCATTACTGTCTCCCGCCATTGTTGGCACATGGTCTGGTCTTATAGGACCTCTGAAACCAACATTGTAGTATGCTTCCATAGCTTTATACATATCAATTTGTCCTTCATCATGAAACGTTTCTTCAAACTTAAATTTGCCGCCTCTTACATTGCGGAAATGAACAAAATGAATTAATTTTCTTTTACCGAAATAGTTTGCAATCGCAGGTATATCTGCACCCATTAAAGAAAAGTTGCCCTGGCATAAAGTGATTCCATTACTTGGACTTGGAACCAGATCGACTAATTTCTTAAAATTATCCACTGTTGTCATAATTCGTGAAATTCCCTTAATACTGTCAACCTGGGGATCATCAGGATGCATAGCAAGCTTCATTCCTGCTTTTTCTGCTTCTGGAATCACTGCCTTCAGGAAGTACTCCAGGTTTTTCCATAAATTTTCTTTGGTAACAACACCATAAGGAGTTGCAGGAGCATTTTTAATATCTTCATAATCAAAGGCAGTTACCAAAGCACCTCCACGGCCAACTTTAGCATTATTTGTTCTGTACCATCCAATTACCGGCATCCAGTTGTAGCAGATTGTGTCAATGCCTGCTTTAGAAAGACTTTTCATTAATGTGATAAAATTTGCAATTTCTTCATCTCTTCCTTCAAGGCCCAGTTTGGTTTTTTCACCAAGTGACGGAGGTCCTTCAACTACATTAAAATTTAATCCTGCTTTGCTCCACGCGTTTTTTACTGCTAATACTGCCTTCTCCTCATATGGCTTTGCATCATCTGAACCCATCATTTTCGTACTTATTCCCGCCACAGCGCCAAAAACATCCATTTGTTTTAACAATGCAATCTTGCGCTCATCCATGCCGCTAAAATAAGCTTCGCTCGCCTGCATGCCTGCATCTTTAGCTAAATCTGCAACATTTAATGAACTTTCATTTGCTTTCAGATCAGGCTTTGCTATACCGGAAGTAATGCCTCCAATAGATACTGCTGCTGCAAGCGAAGCGCCTTTCTTAATAAAGTCCCTCCGATTATCTTTCATGACTATTGATTTTTAAAACAATACTCATTTTAACTATTCTAAAAGTCTTAAATGCATATGAAGTCCACCCCTTTAAAAATTAACTAAAAATCCTGTCATGAGAACGCACCTCATTCCATTGCGGTGTTGGCGCAAAATAACTTTTATCAGTAGCATGCAGATGTTGTTTAACCACCTCTTCATTTAATTCAATTCCTAATCCCGGAGCGGTAAGCGGGATGTTAGCAAAACCTTTAGTAATCAATTTTCTGCTGTCAGTTGTTTTTACCAAACTTTCCCACCAGGGCAAATCTATAGAGTGATGCTCAAGGGCTAAAAAGTTTTGAGTGGCTGCAGCACAATGTACATTCGCCATAAATGAAATAGGTGTACCCGCCTGGTGCATTGCCATCGCTATTCCATGTTCTTCGGCATAATCACCAATTCGTTTAGTCTCTAAAAGTCCTCCCGAACTCGCTAAGTCGGGATGAATAATGTCAACCGCACGGGCATCTATAAGAGGTTTGAAACCAGATAACAAGTAAATATCTTCACCGGTAAGCATAGGTGTTTCCAAAGAATCAGACAATGTTTTCCACTGCTCAGTATAATCCCAGGGAACAATATCTTCCATCCAGGCGAGCCTGTATTTCTCGACTGCCTTACCTAAACGTATTCCATTATTTAAATCAAAATGACCATAATGATCTGTAGACAGCGGAATGTCATAGCCCAACATACTTCGTACGGTATCAACTAGTTTAGCCAATCCCTCTAAGCCCTTATCGGTGATTTGTATTTGTGTAAAGGGATGCCTGGTATTTCCATAAGACATATAATTATTACCGCTTCCCCATTGTTGAAGCATTTTCTTGTCATTTTGCCAGAACTGCGAGTTTACAAGTGCACCAGGTATATCTTTGAGTTCTCCAATACCTAAATCCATTTTCAGCCACGTATATCCCTGGTCATTGATACGATAGTTCATCAGTTTTTTCTGTTCTTCCGGAGAGCCGGCTTCAGGAGTATCAGCATATAATCTTATTTTATCACGATATCTTCCACCTAACAATTGCCATGCAGGCACGTTATAAGCTTTACCACACAAATCCCACAGTGCCATTTCTACACCGCATACCCCGCCTGCCTGCCGTGAAGGCCCGCCGAACTGTTTTATGACCTTAAATATCATTTCCACATTACAAGGATTTAAGCCGAGGATGCGGCTTTTTAACATTAAGGCGTAACGTTCATCTGCTCCATCTCTTACTTCACCCAAGCCATAAATACCCTGGTTTGTATCAATACGTAACATAGCAGTACGTCCAAGAACGGTAGTTACTGCATAACGCATATCCGTAATTTTCAAATCTGAAGGAGATGAAAAACGATTTACTCCTCCAGTAGTTTGTGCAATCAAATCTTCCACAGGAGAAAACATAAAGGAACTGCCAAGAGCTAAGCCTCCCAAAGCTGACTTCTTAAAAAAGGAACGTCTTGCATTTTCAGCATTTTCACTATCAGCAACTTTAGTTTCCGGGTCTTTAAGACCAAGCTTAGCTGCGTATTTTTCAGATGGGGTCATAGTTGTAGTATTTAAGATTTAAGTAGTAAGTGAAAGACTATCTGCTTTCATCACTTGAGATAAGATTTTATACAGTTTTTAAAATTATTTGTCCCACCAAACGCGGGTATCCAATTTGTTTTCGCCCTGGCGGCTAATTGCTGCCTTCACATTTTCAGGATTGATTCCTATTTCCGTATCGGGGTAAGTTAAACGGTGAATGAAATCTGTTGTAATATCTTTTCCGGGAAAGGGGTTAGGCGTAAGAGCCGGAAAACCGCTTCTGCGGAAGTTGGCAAATGCTTCAGGTCCATTGAGGAAAGATGCAACCCAATATTGAGTATTGATTTCTTCCAGTTGATTAGAAACGTTTAACGGATGAGCAGTCAAATAGGCTTCGATACCAGCCGGAGGAATAGCCGCTCCTACATAAAGAGCCAGTTGCTCCATATGTGCTTTAATGCCTGCTGTATAGAGTGCCGCAGGATCGTTAGTTATCCAACCCCGCACCGAAGCTTCAGATAGAAGTAATTGGGTTTGCGCATAGGTTACCAGAAAAACAGGAGCATCATTTTTACCCATCCGGTTTCTGTCGAGTTGCGAATAATCATAAAAGCTGGCTAACCCATTGGCCGTTGCAACCGCACCAATAGATCCATTGTCATAGCCCATCGGCATTCCTTTTTGATCAGCAGGATTCGTGGAAGCCCTTGCAGCAATTTGTTCCGTACCGCTTTTAGCGCCTGCATATCGTACAGCAATAGATCCTAACCTTGGATCATTATTATCCTGCAGGTATTGTACAAAGTTAGCGGTCAGGTAGTAGTTGTTTGCTTCTGAGCCGTTCAAAAACTCCCCGATAGCATTTCTGAACAGGGAGGTATGACGGATAACAGCATTGGCTGCATTGGATGTCATTACGCCTCCGGCAACTGCCTTGGAAACATATTGCTGAGCCAGTGCGGGATCAACTTTAGATAAGCGCATGGCAGCTCTTAATAAAAGGGAATAGCCAAACGCTTTCCAGTTACTAATATTTCCGCCATACAATACATCATTTGTTACCAATGGTTTAGCAGTATCCAATCCGGCTGAGGCTTCATCCAATTCCTTTAGTACATCTTTATAAATGTCCTCCTGGCTGTCATATTTTGGCAATACAATACCGCCAATATAACCTAAACCAGCTTCTGAATAAGGAACATCTCCATACGAATCTGTCAGGATCATTGCTGCAAACGAGCGTAATATTCGGGCTGAGTTATAAAGATTCGTGAGCTTGTCATCTTCTTTGGTACGATTAAGAACATCTGTCAGCGACTTCGTTACATCATAATATCTTATCCAGTTTCCCGCATTGCGGGGACGGTTATCCTGGTTAAAATTTCCCCCTCCTAAAACACCTCCAAAAGGCGTAACAATCTGTTGTACGATGGGTAACTCAAAAACTATTGTCTCAAGCGGATAAGAAACGCCTATGACAGCGTTATTCATTACATATGCCGGGTTGATATCAGCGGGAGTTACTTTGTTGATGTTCAACTCATCAAATCCTTTATCACAGCCTGCGAGCAAATAAGCTGAGCTAGTCAGGCAAATGATATAATGTATTATTTTTTTCATCTTTTTTATGTATTAATTGTTTTGTCAATGATCTTCATTTGGAGGTTGCATCAAAATTTAACATTCAGGTTTACTCCGATACTTCTTGCTGTTGGCAATCCGGTCGCTTCGAGGCCGACTTCATTGTCCGAAGTATTTCCATTTTGTTCCGGGTCAATGTTGGGAACCCATTTTTTAATCAACAATACATTGTTTGCCACAGCGCTAAGTCGTATGCCTTTTATAAAGGTAATCTTTGAAGCAAGTCTGGTAAAATCATAACCCAATGTGATCTGCCGCAATTTCCAAAATCCGGCGTTGTAAATAAACGATTCACGTATGCCACTGGTATTCACCGTTTCATAATAGGTTTGCAGCGGGGTTTGTATAGTATTCTTTCCGCCTCCCTGAGACACACCCTCGCCAATTACATATCCCTGCTCCCTGCCGTTTAATGTTTCTTTAGCCAGACCATGTCTCCAGAGATTGAAGTTTGTCTGTGAAGACAGAACGTGTCCTAATTTATAGTCTACAAGGGCCGATAAAATTATCCCTCTGTAGTTGATGGAATTGAATATGCCTCCAAAGTATTTAGGGATGGCGCTGCCGAATGATCTCGGAGCATCAGCGCGTAAAGGTCTTCCGTTATTATTGTCAAAAACCTGATTTCCCTCAGCATCCCTAAGATACGGGAATACAAACAATTGCCCCAGTGGCTTGCCTACTACTTGCCTGATGGCCTGGGGAGCACTGCCGGCAACCTGTATCTCCTTCACGCCTTTCCCTAAATCCAATACTTCTGACGTATTATAAGCGCCGTTAAAACTCACATCCCATTTAAAGTTGGCAGTTTTAACCGGCGTAAGGGTAAGCAATGCCTCAAGACCAGTATTCCTGCTTTTGCCAACATTTATCAATTGACTAGCGTAGCCCGAAGCATCTGATACCTGGGCAGCCAGGATCTGGTCTTTACTGATCTTATTATAAAAAGTAAGGTCCAGACCAACACGGTTATCAAACATCTTAAGTTCCAGACCTACTTCGGCTTCTGAAACACGCATTGGCCGAAGATTATTATTTGGTATGGTTGATCCGCTGATAAAAGCGACTGGTTGGGTATTGTTGCCTGGGTTAGGAAATAAATTATTACTGACACCATAGAAAAGATTATTTGAATAGGGGGCCACGTCAAGATCGCTTCCTACTTCAGAATAGCCGGCTCTTATTTTTCCGAATGAAAGCCAGGCCGGAAAGCCCTGGAATGCCTCAGTAAAAATAAAACTTCCCGTAGCGGATGGATATAAAATACTTCTATTCGCCGGGGACAAGGTCGAAAACCAATCATTACGGGCAGTTACATTAAGGTATAAAAAAGTTTTGTAAGAAAGTTCGGCTGCACCATAGAGGGAATTTACTTTCTTTTCCTGTAAATCATATATGGGGTCTTTCACCCGCCCATTCATAACAGTATAAAGCCCGCGTACAATAAAGTCTGTTACCTGTGTATTATTTAAATCTGAGCGAACATACCTGGCGTTTCCGCCTGCTGTAATATCTACACCTATGTTACCAAATTTTCGGGTTGCACCCAATAAGAAGTCTGAATTGACTTCCCGAAAGCGTCTTACCTCCTGTGTATAGGTTCCATTTACAAAACCAGCCGGAGCTGGTGCATTGGAGGCGCGGCCTGTCGGATCATTGTAATCCCTGTCGCGGGAGTAATAATCCTGGCCTAACCTGGCTTGTACATACATCCAATCGGTGATTGAATACCTGGCGGTTATATTTCCATAAAGACGATCGCGCCTGATATTCTCAAAATGATCATAAATGGAAATGTAAGGGTTAGTCCGGTTCCTAAACCTTGAATACACAAATTCATTCCCGTTTTCATCATAACGCTTTTGCTTTAAAAGATCCAAAGGCATTGAATTGGATAAAGTATAAATTACTACAGGGGTGCTTATGTCTTGCCCGGCTATTTGCACAGGATTCTTATTTACTTCATTTGAGTAATTAATATTTCCGGACACAGTGAGTTGTTTGGTAATATTCTGGGTAAAACCAAGATTAATATTTTTTCTCTTATATTTAGAATTGGGAACAATGCTGAGGCTCGCTAGATTTGACACCGAAAGATTAAACCCGCCTTTTTCATTACCTGAAGAAAGCGTAACCGTATTGGTCCAACTCGTACCAGTCCGATAGAACTTTCTTATGCGGTTGCGTACAGGAACATAGGGAACTTCCACTCCGTCAAAGAGCACCTGCGTTAAGCCTGATGTAAATTTCTCGCCAAAACTCCACACTCCGGAGGTTGGGTTTGGAGTGGTGGATCGAACGCCAAATTCTCCCTGCCCGTATTCATATTGATAATCGGTGTAGTCAAGCGGAGTTTCAGCAGTGAAATTAGTATTATACTCTACCCCGATTCCATTTGCACCCCGGCTCTTTGTTGTGATCATGATCACGCCATCTTTAGCCCTGGCGCCATACAATGCCGCAGCCGCTCCGCCTTTTAAAACAGTCATCGATTCGATATCATCGGGATTGATACTGCTTAAACCATCGCCACCATCTGAGTTACCAACACCGCGTGTTCCAATTGGGCCGCCTACGCCGAAAGTTGTGTTATCAATAGGTACGCCATTCATTACGATCAAGGGACTATTTTGGGCTCCAAAAGACGACTGCCCCCGGATGCGAATTTTACTCGTTCCCGCAGGGCCTGTCCCTAACGACGTAATGTTTACCCCTGGTACTTTCCCTTCCAGGGCATTCATTAAATTGGTAGTTCGATTTACGGTTACCTGCTCACGGTTTACATTTGCAGTGGCATACCCCAGTTTCCTGGCCTCCTTCTTAATGCCAAGGGCCGTTACAACCACTTCGCCTAAAAGGGTTTCTTTTTCGGTTAATGCAACAGCTACTAAAGACTGACCATTCAGAGTTACTTCATGAGGTTCATAATTCACATATTCAACAACCAATACATCTCCGTCGTTGGCATTAATCTGAAAATTGCCATCAGCATCAGAAACAACAGAACGTTTTTTTCCTTTTACTGTAATGGTTGCTCCGGGCAAAGGAGAATTATCTTTGTTTGATGTTACTTTTCCCCTTACAAGGTCTTGCTTCATTTGCTCAATGCGAACTTCAGCCTCACTTGTTGCCTTATCTTCTTTTTTCTCTGCTTTTTGAGAAACCGCTTCAATGATAGCAACTTGTTTATAAGAAATCTTCCGATATAAAAGATTGAAGTTTTTTAATAAACCGGTCAAATCCTTGTCAAGGCTTCCATTTCTATTATAAGCATTATTAGTGACAGCTTTATTGTCTGCTATTTTATCTAAATACACAAAACTTACACTGTATTTTTTCCCGAGATCAGATAATGCTTCGCGCAAACTTTTATTGAATTCCTTAATTTGAGCAAATTGATAATTTACATTTTTGCTTTCTAAGGAACCATCGCTTTGTGCGGTTGCAAAATAATGATTACCTATAATCATACATAAGCAAATAAGCCTTTTAAGGTAATGTTTAATTAAAGTCATATGGGCAAGTTTAGTTTTAGCTATTGTTATTTTGAATGAATAATAATTTGATTACCGTTTGTATAATTGATACTCCATAAGAAATGTCTTTTTCCGTTAGACGGCGTGGCGATCTGGCGAATTTTTAGCACTAAAGTTCATGCGAAGTCCTGCCGTTTGCACTTGCACAGATGTTTCTACGAAGCACGTCAGCCGCCATATTGCCAAGCCGATAGTATGCCCCATACATTCTTTCAGGGTGCCTGTAAGGTAAATCTTATAAACTCTTTTTCTGTCAAGCTAAAATAGTTTTTTTCTAATGAAATTTTTCTAATGTCAATTTCTTGAATGGTTTCTGTTGGCAAGTCCCATTCGTCTATCCAACAACAATAATATTCTATGTCTTCAGTTAAGGTCATTTCCTTTAGAAACTCAATAAATCTTGCCGGTGATTTTTTTTTACCTTGTTGATAAGGTTCATCAAAATCCTCACTGTCAAAAGCAAGTCCGCAAGAGCAACTTGTGTCCGAACCAACGTGATAAATATTAGCCTTAGTAAACTTGGGGCGTATAGATTTTTCTTCCTCATCGCTTAATTTATCAAAGTATATGTCGGTCTGTTCAGGAACAAAAGTTCCTAACTCTAATTGCTTATTTGTTCCTATGTAAGCTACAAAACACATCTGTCAAGTCGTTGATATTAAATTAATACTTACCAGTGTCACACCAAAAGTATGATTGGGGCTGTCTCGTTACAACATTGGGCATAACATATTTTTAAAGCTATAACTAAGAGGTAAATAAAAGACTTTTTTTCCTGAATATGAAAAGAATTTTTGATGTAAAGACTTTATTAATTAACTAAAGTCGAAAACCTTTGAGAGCAAAACCTCACAAAAAAACAATTAGGAGAGTAATTCATTTTTTCACATCTGTTCATAGAAAACAGCACCTTGTAAGTGAGGTGTTGTTGGTACAGGAAGATAGGTAAGGGAGTTTAGTTGTGTTACCAATTTATCTCCACTTTACTCAGCTTAATCATTTGCCTTAGCTGTTTGCTGTACCATATTAATAATACTTTTATCAAGTTCTTTTGCAGATGTTTTTATGTATTCAATTACTTTGCAGTTAGAAGGGCATAGAGGATTTTCAGTATCAAGAATTTCGGTCAGTCCTAAAATATTTGCTAAGGGTACTCTTACTTCATGCGAGGTAATGAAAGCAATTTCTTTAAGCTTTGAGTTCTGCTGTTCGATCTTTTTTTCATGCAGCTTGCTTTCTGTTATATCTTGTAAAAAGCATCCGACACCGAATATTTTTTTATTTACATTATAGATGGGGTTAAATCTTACTGTTGCATAATGATATTTATTATCTATTTCGAAATCCATATCAACAGAAAATTTTTCGCCGTTTAAAGCTCTTTCGTATAAACCTCTCCATTTGTTATCAAAAGCGCTTCCTACCCCCTGGTCAAAAGCAACTTTTCCGTTCCATACTTCTTCATTAAAAAACTGTTTATACCACCTTTTAAAAGGTTCATTGAAAGTAAAGTATCTGAAATTATTATCAATTGACCAGATAAGGTCTTCGGTATTATTTATTAAAGCAGAAAGGTTTTGTTCGTTTTGATGAATTTTCAATTCATCTTCTTTTTGCCTGGTAATATTTTTGAAAAAAACTGAAAAGTGTCCTCCTTCATAAGGATAGGCGGAAATTCTGTACCAGCTGTTTGTTCTTTCGTAATAAATTTCGAAATGAAGAGTTTCGCTTTTTTGTAATTCTAATGAATATTTTTTATATAAAAATTTCTCTTTAAGGCTCGGAAAAAGATATAATAATTTATGACCCTCCACTTTTTCAACAGGCACCTCTGCCATTTTCTTAAACAATTCATTTGCTTTTTCTATTGTCAGGTCATTTCTGAGAATAAAAAATCCATCTGTGATACTATTAAGAATAAGCCTCAGTTGATTTTCTCTCTGGATCAATTCAGCTTTAGCATTTTCCAGTTCAGTAATATCATGAGCCGACAAAAGGCAGGCCTGCACATTTTTAAATGCAATTTCCCTTGTTGTTTCCTGGCAAATAATTATTTCTTTATTTTTCTTTTCGTGCTTACGGATATTCAAAGTCCCTGCATTTACATCCGTCTTCATACGCAAATCATCAATTGTCATTTCAATGAGTTCATCTTCTGAATAACCGTAAGTTTCTAAAGCTGCTTTATTTACATTACTAAACTTTTTTGTTTGCAGATTAAACAGCATCATTGGTGTGGGAGTATTGTAAAATAAATCTTTATATTCTGCCTGAGATTGTACCAGTTGCTTCTTAGAAGACTTAATCATATAATAAATAAAAAAGGTAACAGCTAAAACAAAAAAAGAACCTTTTATGGTTTGTACATGTGTTATTTGAAAAGAAGAAAAATTTTTTTGAAGATGTAAGAAAAATTCATCACTAAATATTATCCACAAAATACTGATTAACATAAAAGTAAAGGGTACTTTTACTTCAGGTTGCTTAATATATCTCATGTTCCGAAGATAACTTAAACAATCATATGGCTCATAGTGAAACCACCTGGTAAAAATACGCTTGCAAATTTCCAATAATTCAGTAGACTTTTTCTTCATTCTTTAACGAGGCTAAAACTGTCGCCATCAAACAATCCTTTGTCGCTAAGTTTCAAGTGAGGTATTACAAGAAGCGCCATAAAAGAAAGCGTCATAAACGGAGCAGATAATCTGGAGCCAAGACTTTTAGCCATATTATCAATTTCAGTATACTGTTTGGCAACAGAATAACCATCTTTATCGCTCATTAGACCGGCGACAGGTAAACCTAAAACCATTGATGCCTTTTTGCTAACGCAGCTTATTCCGCCTTTTTCTTTTATTACAAGGTTTACTGCTTTAGAAATGCTTTCATCATCTGCACCTACCGCAATGATATTATGACTATCGTGCGCAACTGTTGATGCTATGGCTCCCTGGGTAAAGCCAAAATTTTTGATCCACGCGATTGAAACAGGGGCGCTGTGATACCTGTTAATAACTGCAATTTTCAAGGTATCTTCATTAATATTGCTATGCAAAAAATTATCGCTCTTTTTTAAAATAGAAACAGGCGCTGATAATTTGTTTGTAATAAGTTGTCCATCCAATGCTTCTACCACTAGTACTTCATCATCCTCACTGCTATTTGCCTGTATTGCAAAATCTGCAGCAACTTTAGGGGTACAGTTAAATTGATTTATGCTTTCTGTACGACCAGATGCTAATTTTGTTTTTCCGTTTTCGGCAACTAGTTTCCCATCTATATATGTTTGAAGTACGTTGAATTTTTCGAGGTCTTCAGCAATAATAAAATCAGCAGGATCACCAACGCGAAGCAAGCCAACATTAAGTTTATAATGTATTACGGGATTTATGCACGCTGCTCTTAAAACTTTAAATATATCAATACCTTTTGCCGCTGCTCTTGCACATAATTTATTTATATGCCCTTCAACTAAGCTATCCGGATGTTTGTCATCACTGCAGAACATTATATTATCTGCATTTTCATGAAGTAAATCTGCCAGCGCTTCAAAATTTTTGGCTGCGCTTCCTTCTCTTATAAGAATTTTCATTCCATAATTTAATTTATCGAGTGCTTCTTCTGCAGTAAAACATTCATGATCTGTACTTATTCCTGCCTCAATATATTGCTTTGCCTGTTCTCCACGTAAACCTGGTGCATGACCATCTGCAGGTTTATTCATTTTATGAGCCGCTTCAATTTTTTTCATTACTTCTTCATCTTTAAATAAAACCCCCGGAAAATTCATCATTTCACTGAGGTATCTTACCTCCTCACGTTGAAGTAGCTTTTCTACCTCATTTGAGTCCAATGCAGCTCCTGCTGTTTCATATAGGGTTGCAGGCACACAACTTGGGGCGCCGAAATTAAATTTAAACGGCACTTGTTTGCCATTGTTAATCATAAATTCAACACCTTCCAAACCACATACATTTGCAATTTCGTGAGGGTCACTTACAGTTGCAACAGTGCCGTGAACTACAGCAAGCCGGGCAAACTCAACGGGTACAAGCATACTGCTTTCAATATGTACATGACTGTCAATAAATCCCGGCAGTATAAATCCTTCTGCTGTTTTATTTTCCAGCTTTATAATCCCTTGTATAATACCGTTTTCTACTTCGACTATTGCAGGAAAAATTGTTTGGTTTAGTATATCCACAATATTTCCTTGTATAGAAAATGAAACAGCAGTATTCATGCCTTACGAGTTATTAAAAAATTAGAGAAAATGATTTCAATTTAAGTATGTTTTATAATAGTAAATTAAATTAACCTGTTAGCGGAGTTACTTTTTTAGCCTCATAGAGGCGATATCTCGGTAGAAACAAATAGTCAAATAACGTATTAGCTCCGTAGGAGTGACATATTAAATCAATATTTCGCCCTCGATGGGCTTTACAAAAAATGGAATACGCTAACTACTACCGATGTTTTACTCCTATAGAGCACTATATCCGCTGAATCAAATTAACTCCGCCAACAGGTCAGATTAAGTTATTAATATGCAAACACTGCGAAGGCTCCCTTATTCTCAAAGAAAAGGTAAAACCTAAAAAGGGATAAGGGGGAATTAAAGTGAAATTTAATAAAATTAAGTAAGAAATGGAGATATTTTCAAGTTACAAACGGATAAGTCCTATATGATGGAAGACTTTTTTGAAAAAGA
>JAABUS010001215.1_pt1 | contig 58078 bp, 54 predicted proteins | sample 5560161 | NCBI WGS metagenome assembly JAABUS01 (sample SAMN10711885, study PRJNA513376) | rock metagenome | isolation source: Antarctica rocks | place: Antarctica: Victoria Land, Trio Nunatak nord | collected 2016-01-04
CGGCAGTGGTGGCTTTAGGGAATGCATTGGCAAGGGTCTCATCTTCGGAGTCTGAAAGTTCTATAACCTCTCGTTGCATTCCAGTCCAAGTCCACTCTTCTTCGGATTCTTGCTTTATTGTACTCAATTTGGTACCAATTTGGGGCTCCTCATCATCGTCGATGAGATTGATGTATTGATCGGGCATCACTTGCCACAAGAAATCCGTCTCCGGTTCCTCTGTTTTGACTGTGGCTGGTTTTTCGACACTGGGAAGGACAACATCCCGATCCTCGGCTTTGATAAAAGCTTGTGGCAAGTTGTGAGGTCCGCTACAAATTTCGAACCTATCTAGGTCAATTATCTCAGCGTTGTCTGGAATACTGACCCGCGGGCGCCGTCGACGTAGTGGCTGCGCAGACGATTCGGCTGCCCCAGGCGTGAAATATTCATCGAGATCCAGCAAGGGAAGATCAGGGTTGTCGTTGGGGAATTGTGTGCCCAGGAGATCCTCATATTCGTCGTCGTCATCATCAAGGCGAAAGAGATGTGGAGACGCCACGACGGAGTCTCCGTCTTCGGAACTCATTGCGGGTAGGCTACTTCAAATGAAATCAGTGAAGTAACGGGTAAAGTGAGGTGAACCTCAAAATCCCGAATGAGTGAATTGCCTCAAAGTGAGTTCGAGACGCAGGGTTGATCTGGACTGTAAGCAAGAAACTAAAGGTAAAAGCGGCAGCAAGTAATGTCAGCAATTGGGGTTCTTTTTAAAGGAAGGCGAATGCTATGAAGTATGTAAGTGAGTAGCAAGAAAACCCTAGCTTAAGTCGGAAGGGTATGGATGGATTTAGGATTTGTAAACGATGTTAACTTTAAATGAAAGTTTGAACGCCTGGGCTGAAAGTATGTGGTTGCAAGGAGAATAAAGGTCGGGCTGTAACAGCAATGTTGTATGGTAGCTGAGGAGGAATTGTAAAGGGTGCCGGCTTAAGACGTAAGATTTGAACAACTGTTCCTGAGGTTTGTGGATGTAAGAAGAATCAAAGATTGTGCTGTGCGAGGTAGGCCGTGCAAGTATAAAAGTGTAAACGGTGCCAATCTCAATGGCAAGTTCGAACGCCTAGGCTGAAGGTATGTAGGGTAAGAAGGATGGAGGATTGTGCAGTAAGATGGTCGTTTTGTTATAGTTGAGTAGGAATTGGTAAACGGTGTCAAGTCCAGACAGGAGTTGTAGACAGATCTGCTGAGGTTGTGTAAATGACAGAAGGATGGGAAATTCTGCCGTACGAGGTATGATTTATGGCAGACGAACGAAGTTGGCCAAAGATTTCTTTTTGTAGAACAAATCGATTATGCTAAAGGTGGGTGGAAGTGAGATGGACGGTGCATTGCGCTATACGGGGTACGTTGCTTGCTAGTTAGACGGAGTATGTCAAAGGTTTCCGTTCATGGACCATAAACTCTGCTGGAGTGAAGGTAAGAAGGGTGAGGATTTTGCGATGATAGATATGTCGTATGGTTATTTGAACGGAGTATGATAGGTCAAGGCGACTATCATGGAGGTAAGTGAGTGTAAGAAGGATGGAGAACTAGGCCGTACCAGGTACGTTTTATGGGAGCCGAATGGGGTATATCGAAAGTTTCTCTTGTAAACTGAATCGAATATGATGAAGGTAGGTCAGTGTAAGAAGGATGAAGCACTATGCAGTACGACGTGCGGTTTGAATAAAGGATTTCAAAGTTCTCTATGTTTGGGCAAGATGGAACACCTGATTGAGTGTAGGAAGGGTTGTTAGTCACGTTTTCAAAGGTGATCGAACGAAGTATGTCGAGAGTTGCTCTTATAAACCAAATCAAGACCAAATCAAATGGGATAGAGATGAGTGGTGTAAGGATGATGAAGGATAGATGATACCAGGTATGTCGTATGACAGATGAACGGTTACATGTCTTGAGAGTTTCCTTCGATAGAGCCAATCGAATTTCCTGGGGTGGGTTCAGAGAGGTTGATAGGGCGGCACGGTGACAGACATGTCATATAATAGTTGAGCGGAGAATTTCCCGTGATAGACCATGCCGGATATTCTGAAAGTAGGTGAATGTAAGAATAATGGAGGACTGTGCAATGAGAGGTTTGTCGCATAGTCCATGAACGCAGTATACCAAAGATATCTCTCCGTGGACAAAATTGTGACAGGGCTTCATGCGAGACACGAATTAAGTGTAGGTTTGAGGTATTGGTGCGATAACTGGAAGAAGAACGCCGAAGCTCTCTCTTCATAGTTGATTGTAACTTCGCCCTATTAGAAGAGGCTGGAATGTAGTCGAAGACTTGGATGTACATCCTTCGGAGGTGGAGGTCGGAAGTCCAGGGTTTCCTTTAAGATCCATTTGGTATAATAGCTTGTTGGATAACGCAAGGAGTGGGATAAAGGGTTTAACGTCAGTGGATGGACATGCAATAAATGGAATAACGTTGGGTCTAATTTGGAGATAGAGTGATCGATCTTTTCCAGAGGCGACATTGATGTATACAGCCTGTGCGTGGCCCCAGGAAATTCATCAAGGGAAGAGATCAACAGTTGGTAGTGTTGCAGTTGGAGTGTTGATGCACGAAGAATCGTGAATCTTGCCGCCCATTTAGTTGAAAGGTTGCGATGTCCTGATCCGTTTGGATATTTCAAAGCCAAAGCGCATGCCAGAGACTGTCTGTTGATGGATAGCATGTCGAGGGTACGCCAGAAGAGACAGAAGATAGCTCCCCAAGAATTGCATCCTAACATGCCGAAGCGATTATATATGCTCGCTGCGTTAGACCAGTCAGGTTGTAGATGACGATGCACCAGAACGAGAGCGAAATTTTCAGATGGAAAACTCGCAGATCTTCCATCCTTTCAAAGCCCTCTTCCGCCGAGAGTGCTTGCTGATGCAGCGCGGGGATGAGGCACTGATCTCTGTCTTCGAAATGCGGTACTACGCAATACGGAGTTGACCAAGACGGCGTGATGTAAGGCGGTGAAGCCCTCATAACGCAGTTTGGACGTACGATGATGATCAAGGCAGCAAAGATGGGGGGAGGTAGATCGTCAAAAACCCACGAACCAAAAGACCGTCCTCAATAACTCGAGGTTGTAGTAGGTGCTCATAGATTAGTCACCGCATGACTGCATTCTACGATTCAACACAAAAGAGCAGAGAGGTGCATCTGTCAAGCAATCTTCAGAACCCTAAGAATCGCGAAGGTCAGCGGTGGAAGGTTGGCAAAGGGTACCATAGCACACGGAAATACAGTGGTACTCAGCAAAGCGTCCGTCTCAGTAGCAGTGAATTACCACTGCCACCCCTTCAAAAACCCCGTCCTCTACAGTATGTAGAACCAATTCCTCCGCCACCGGTACCCGGACCAGCACATGCGTACGTTCGGCCGGTCGAAGGGGTTGGGGGGCCGAGTTCCGTAGCTATTAGAGACGGTAGATTCGTGTTGTGAAGCTGCTAGCATGGGGCTGTTGTGATAAGACGTGGAACTGTGGAGGGGAAAAGTCGAGTTCCATGTCTGTCAGCGTTGCCGGAGGTAGAATGGGTCCCCTCTGCTCAGCGTGGTTTGCTGTTGAGGCACACGATCAGCTTTCCATTCTGCGCTATGAGTGGTTTCCACTTTCCGCAATGCAACTCACGACAACCCTCCACCTCTCACGATCTTCAGCAGCATGATATGACTTCACCTTCAAGAAGTATCAGGCGGCTTCTTAGGCTGGGAAGCTTGAAGACTGAGGTTGATTCTTCTTCTTGTTTTCAAGTGACCGTATATGCAAAGATAACCCGAGATTGTAAAGGAGTACGGGCGGAAAGTTACAAATATGTACATGAACCGCAGATTGCACGCAGTAGAGTGCCAGAAATGCCAGAAAATAACCACCTGCACCGCAGCACCCTGAAGAAGATCGTTCGCCAAAGGCTAGCAGATGCCTTCATCCACTCACTGGAGATGGTCTTGCTACACCCGGGCGTTTTTTGGGACAGTAAATGAGTATTCCGGTCCAGTAATAAATACTCTGTGGGGCATACGAATGATGTTGTAGCGTGAAACAGGAAATGTCGTTGTGAGTTGGACGGACTTCCCAACGATGGAAGTCCAATATCTAAAAGAAACCGCGAGTTTTGTGTGGCAGAAACATTTAACCTCCTGAGGCTGTGTTTGATGGGTAGTACCTGTAGATCGTTAGACGGGAAAGGGCGAATCCATGTACATGGGCCAACAAACCATGCAGCTATAGCGATAATCATATACAAGGTCATCAAAAGTACGCCTTCGAGCCTAGTAGCATGTCAGCTGTCTTCTTGAAGGGCATCAGACCGGCAATGAATACTGACCAATTCGATTTCCCATCTTGAATAAGATAGTTGACCAGTAAGACAGCAACAAAAAGTATTGCAATCTGGAATCCATCGAATGCCAAGTTCATGTTTTCGTTACCCAATATCCAGCCTAGCACGACGGCAAACGGAATGACCAGAAGAGCGATCTGCATGCTTGAGCCGATGGCAACCCCAATAGCCAGATCCATTTTGTCCTTGATGGCAACGGTGACAGCAGTCGCGTGCTCGGCCGCATTTCCGACAATAGGTAGGAGGATAAGTCCAACAAAGGTTCGGGAAAGAGTGCCCGAGCCATCCGGAGGGGAAATTAGATTGATAGCAGATGTCATAAACTCGGCGCAAATGCCAACAAAAGCAGTGGATATACCAAGAGTCATAATAGCGACCCATAGCCTCAACTGTGCCTGTTCAGGAGGATCTTCAGAATTCTGAGACGATGCTTCCTGTGCATCAGGTGCAGCGGGACCTCCCCCTACGGTGGAGCTCATACCACCATTGTTGACGATCCCTTTTTCCGCATCACCGTCAGCGGCCTTAACCTTGCCCTTGGTGACTGATCGCTTTTCGGTCTTTGGGCTTGGCGTATTGAACATACTGGCGTGAGATTTGAGCTGGAAAAATAGATATGCTGCGTATGTAAGAAGTAATAGAACGGCAGTTCCTCGCGAGAGACTGGTGATGTTCTTGGCTATCGTTGCGTTTGTAACAGCTATGGGTAGGTAGAAGTTAGAATCGGCCTTTGGCTACGAGAGTAGTTCTGCGCTGGGACACCTACCTGGATTGTTTCCAGCTGCCCATGCTTGGAAGGCTGCAGGTATGATCAAACTGGCAATAGCTAGAGACAGCAAGCTGGAAGATGTCTGTGCCACGGTTATATTAAACTGCTGCTCAACGCGATTGACTCCGCCCCCGAAAAAGCACATTCCCATCACCAAGAGTAGATTGGATAACATGCTCCCAATCAGGGACTCCTGAACGATGTCGACTTGTCCTTGCACTAAAGCAATGATGGAAACGATGAGCTCAACAGCATTACTCATACATGGTTAGCCTGAAGTACTATTGTAGTTGGTGTTGAAACTCACCCGAAGGTAGCATTAAGTAGACCACCCAATGTTTCTCCCGTATGAAACGCGATCTCCTCAGTCGCATAGCTAAGCATGGCTGCCAAAGGAATGATAGCAATGAAATTTATGACGAAAATCGCAATAGGGTTCAAGTGGGCAAAGTGTGCAGCAATGCCGACTGGTACCATAAGGAACAAGATGTTGATCCATGAATTCAATAGGGTTGCCCTGATTTGCCCCATGAACCCAAATTGGCTTTTGTCTTGCTTCGAATTCGACGTTCTTTTTTCCAGTGCTTCGTGGTTCTCCTTATCTTTTTTAGTAAACTTTAAAAAATGACCGAACCTCTTCCTAGGTCGACCATCAGTAGCTAGTTGTCCTTCAGGAAGCACTGTAGAGCCACTAATCCCAGCTTCGGAGTCCTGACTGTTCATGTTTTGATCTGCGCTCCCAGATAGACCTCTCGTTCTTGGGGCTGCGTCTGCATCTCCTGATAGAGGTGGCATTGTGTCTGCGCGTCGTTGGTCTGGATATTGCTCTTCATTCTCTATCTGTCGATCTTGCTCCATGGAGGATTTGAGCGCAGCTTCGGAGCGGTTGCTTGGACGTAAGCCATTCTCCTCATCAATCGCCTGAAGACTCTTCTTTTGGTAGCTTCGGGATCGTATTTTGCCGAACGGGTTGTAATTGGGATGATCGATATCACCGCTTCTCCACGCCTCTTGTCGCGCGGCGGTTCGAGTTTTATCTGTGCACATATATAAGGTTCAATTCAAGTAATACTGCCACAATTACTTACGCATTCCCGGAGATGGCGAGGCGGATAGAGAAGGAGTGGGGACGAGTGCCAGTAATGGGTAACTGCTGCGAAGTGTCCCTTGGTCAGCCTTGTACCACGCGCGCATTTGATGTGGTTGCCTTACGAGCAGCGAGTAGCCCGGAGTGGACAAGAAGGCAGCGGTAGGCAACCACGCAGTCGAGAGTATTGGAGACTGTTGTCGGAGGATGCGGCTGCCGCCGCAGGTCAGTCGCAACGACGCAGGCTGTGTGTCAGCCGGGCGAATTGACGACGGTATTGTTTTGTAGAAGGTCGGGTGGGCATGCAGGTCGTGTTTGGTGCTACGAAGAGTCTCTAGGATATCTTTGATACAACAAGTACTGTGGTTCAAAACTGTGTGGCGGTGATGATGCGTTGCCTCTCTAACCTTAAGGTAAGATTAGACGCCCCGTGCGGCAAAGCGTGAGAATGTTGGAATATGAGATATGAGGTTTGTCACTTGTGGTATGAGTGCTGTATGTTGTCTTCGAAAGAAGGGCGAAGGTCACGCATATTAAAAGTCTTGAATCCAGTCGATGGCCACTTGTCACGTCCGTTTGTTGGCGTACCTTAATTCCCTCATTAGGGGCAATCATTCACATCCGTCCGTCTCCTAAACCGGCTTTGTTTACAGTAGAGCCTTGGCTGCTTGGCGACTTAAATTCCTGTAATCCGCAATTGGGTAGTGAAACAACATGCGTTTTAATCCACGGGGTAAAAAAGGTCTTGGAACTATCTTGGCCACTGTGAAAGGTCACAGTACCTACGAGACTACGGAGTAAGGTACTGTGGTACTGTGGTATAGTTTGATGAATCGTCTGGCGGCAAACAGTGCAGTTCATGATTCCACTCCAATTAGAATACCTAAGGTAAGGTACCGTACATATCAGATCTTCGTGACGTCATTGGACCCCCGAAAGCGCTTCTTCCTGTGTAAAGTGCACTTACCTAGGTAGGTAAGTGCATCGACTTCTTGCGCTATACCTTATCCAGAACGCGGCGAAGAAACAAACCCCCCCCTCTCCCAAACGCGATCGAGGTGATTCACCAACAACGTCAAACCCCAAACCCAAACCCAAACCCAAACCAGGTCTTGTACCCATCTTCACCTTTACCCACATTACCTGTGTACATCAGGCATGTTGCTTGATGAAATTCGGTGAATGCGAATGCAATGAATGATATTCCATAGGCTCCAGTGCTATGGCTTTGTTTCCAATTAGGTATCACCACACTGGAATTCACCGTCCTTATGAATCTTGGTATCGAGCATCATGAGCGGGCGAGAGGGCGGCGTTCCCGCGGATAGCTGTAAAGCTCGCACATTTGCCACGCTTGCCAAGTTTGAATAGAAAGCTCCGCGATTAGGCAAGCAGTACCATGGGTCCCGAGGCCGCCGGTGGTGATGAAGTACCTACAAGGCCTTCAAAGGAAGGACAGGCACCCGGATTACCGTTCCGACGTTTGTGCTCGTTGTCCCTCCACGATGCAAGCTCCTTTACCGAAGATATACTGGTGAATACTTCCTTGTTTCCAGCCCAAAGCGTCCGTGCCGGTGATATTATGCAGATTGTGGCGGTGGATGGCTTCGAGAAGCATAACGGCGGCGCCATTGAGAACTTTTACGTTGACACAAGTCGAACAAAACCTACAGGTGAAGCTGAAGGAGGAGACAGAAACACCCCTGCACCCTTGATTAACTTACAGAATTACGATGCTCTGCTCGATCCAGAGAAAACTAACATATTCGTGGTTAAGAGCATGGGCCCTGAAATGCTGTCAAAGCAGCCAAGTATAGAGGTCGGTCACCATCATAGATCCTTCCAAGATTGCCGCTGAGTATGACCAATGATCGTCCAGGTATCCGTCTCTCTTCAATTTGCCATTGCGTTCGGTCTCAAAAACCACAATCAAGTCCTGATCTCAACTGTAAGCAGACGGTCAGATCATACGCCAGGTTGTTCTTGACAATCTTCATCATCTACTGACTCGCTCGTAATAGGTAATTCAACAAGACTATTACGCCTCGCACGTAGAGATCACCTTCCGTGACGAGTACCTTGCTCGAGCGGACATGTGGCGTTTAGTCGTCGCCGAATTAGCGAACAAGTGCGTTATCAAAGGGCAAAGAATTGTGTTCATGGGCACTATCAAAGCCCTAGTGAAGGCTGTATTCGTTCGAGGTCAAAAAGTAGGATCTGCATTTTTCAATGCTGCTACGAAACCAGTATTTCGTAGCGAATCTGCCCGTTATGTACTCTTCATTCAAATGTCAAAGGAAATGTGGGACTTCGACGCAGATGGCAGTGGCGAGATCATGTTTAATAAGGTCATTAATGGGTTTCTACCTGAGCTGTTCAAGCGGTGGAAGCATATAAAAGCCAGACACCTGGTCACTATTGTGCTTTTTACTAGACTGGAATACAAAAGAGGACTTGCTAGGGGATTTACGCATCCGGAATGGGATGTGAGCGATCCAAGTATGAAACATGTCACGGGAGACAGCTCTTACAAAGACTTTTACCGCGTTGTCGTTAGCGATATGCCAAGTACCGAATGTTCCGATATCCTCTCTCAATTAAAAAAGGAGTTCAAGGTATTTTTGAGAGACGTCTCCATTCGAAAGCCGGCGCCACAAGATCACCTCTCCCTTGGGACTGGACTTACAGCAGCATCTGCGGATCTTCCAGACTATGTTATAGCTGGGCGGCCGTCTGCCGCTATACGAGGTAACATACTCGAGGCAATTAACCTTGCATCGTCGCATTTCTCTTCTGACTACATCGACCGCGACCTCGTCAAAACTGGCGTATCAATTGCTGTTATTACACCTGGCACAGGCTTGTTTGAGGTAGATTACAGTTTACTTGTCAAGACTACTGATAATCTGATCGAGAACGGGATCGGGATAGATCTAGTTTGCCTCTCGAGGATGCCGTTGCACTCTGTTCCTCTATTCAAGTATCGAGAGCCACGTCTTGAGGTACTGAAAGCAACGCCGCAATCTCACGATTCTCACGGGCCCCAAGAAGATCCTATGGACACTCTCGCCAGTGCGAACAATTATGGTTCCATAGCTAGCACGTCTGTAACCAAAGGCGGTAGTTTTCCACACACAAAAAGTCCATTTCGGTCAATCACCAGCGAATGGCTTTACGCCATTCCACATTGGGTTGATGTGTCGTTCTGGGTACTGGCTTCGGATGAGGGCGGTCTCCAAGCTATTAAGGCCAGGAAACCCTCTGGCCGATCTCAATTAGTGGAACATCAACATAAGGCTTTTGTACCTAGAGTCAGGATGTATGAGCTACAGATGATGGGTGTGATGGAGAACGCCACGAGTAGTCTTTCAACCCCTTATCTTTCGATGCCCTGGAAGGCCACGCGAGGTCGAACGAAGAAAAATTGGAGGAAAGCGGCATCAAAATCTCGAACTGCTCCACAAAGCGATAGTCTTCATCCTACGCATTCTGGCAGGTCCGCTAATCATGTAAACGTCCGACCGCGTGGATTGTCAATATCCACGGAGTCTACAGACGAAGAGGCATCTGGCGAGGTGGGATATGCGATTCAGTGGATGGATTACTATGACGAGGAAATCTTCCAGCATCAAGGTCACAGCTCTGGTGCACTGAACAAAGATCTGCAACCAAAAGCTTCGTACCACACGTCGCAATCATATCAGTTCCGTAAGTTCGGCCCGATAAACGGCGGATCTTCACCTAGCGAGCACTATCTATCCCCATACGATAAGAAAGGCTTAGTTGGAAGAGGGTTCTTAGACCGTGAAACAAAGGAACGAGACTCCACCCAAGCTATGTATACTAAACGGGCAAGTATTCGAAATACCAATCCAAGCTCTGACAACTCCCACCTAGTACCAGCCAGACTCTCGAGACAAATCAGCTTTGGACTTCGCGGGTTCGGTGCTGTACCACCCAAGGCTATCGCGAGCACTGAGCTCTCTTCTGAACATGCCAAATCGGCAGCTCTTCTGAGTCGTGGAACCCAGCCGGCCACAGCTACAAAAGACCCGGGTAGAGAACCCTCGACGCGCAAAGCGGTCGTACCTCCACAGAGAGCGAACAGCATTGGCTCCGACGAACGTAGTCTTGTAGGCCAAGAGGCAGCTCTCACTGTTGGCGTTGGTCTCCAGAACTCTTCCAGCCCCATTCCGATCAAGAAACCCATGTTGACTCGTATCACTGGAGAATCTAGTACATCTGTCTCTCGTCGGACCACAGATTCTATTCGCGCGGACCAATCCCGTGTGACACTTGAGATTCTAGATCGCTCTATACTTGAAGAGGAGAACTCATCTTTGTCGGAGATGGCCGCTCGTGGTGGCGCTGACGACAATTTGAAAGAAGCGTATGCCAGCAGTGCCATTGCGCCTTGGTTGACGATACTCAATCCATCGAATCCACACAAGACAGATATCACTTTAGCTGGCCGCTTGGGCCGCTGGCAGCATGTGTTCCCACGTCCTTTACGTACTTCAAAATTCAAATGGAAGTCACTGTGTTCTCCAGCCGCTATACCATTTACAACGGAAGATTTTCCTACGGCGGATCGACTTACTGCAGGCTATCGAGAAACATTGTACCACATAGACTTCTACGAAGATGATATATCTGAGCATTCTAGACCTCGAGGCTGGCGTCTGAGGGAGATGATAGCGTTCCGCTTTTCCCAAGGGTTTCAGGTCGTGGTAGGTCCAAACCTTGCGAAAGCCATGGGACCACAGTCCTTTGACATGTTTGACCTTTTCGCCAACGGCGACATTCCTAAAGGCGACAACAAGATTTTCATGTCCAGAGGCAGTGTCGTACACCAAATCTCAACCGCGGAGCCCAACAAAATCGAGGTAAGATGCTTTTCGCGAGAACCCGCGCCATTAGCGCAGGCGAGCATTGGGGCGCAAACACCCCTATTATACGGGCCTTCAATTAGAACGATGCTGGATGACATGTACGTTTCTCAAACTATCAGGATTGGTTCACAACGTCAGGAACTCGATTGGGAGAAGGTTGACCATTTTCTCGCTGGTCATGAGAAGCAGCAATCCGATCAATCCGTGGATAATCTTCGCTCGTGGCGTGCCCGCTTCGTCTTAATCCCCGTAGAGCCCCCATCGAGTGCCCGCCGTTCACTCCAGCCAGTCAATGAAGATGATGAGGAGGAAATACGCTTGGAAGGTATTAAAAAGTTGACTCAAGTCTGGCAGCGGTTTCGCTATGTTCATCCTGACGAACGACGATTCCAAGCCACAAGTCGGAAACGCAAAGATCCGAATCCTTTGGATATTATATACCAAACCAGGAATCCCTCCGCAATTGTTGCAGCAGAGTTGGACAGCACAGGAGAGAGTGACTCATCGGGAAGACCAGTACAACTGCTACCGGAGACAGAACTCTACCAGCGATCAAATTTAAATCTTGCATCTCTCGCTCAGACCATTCAAGGCGAGAAGGGCGTTCGAATGATGGACAGAAGGTGGCATTGGAGATTACATTACAACTGCTTCATTGGATTCGAGCTGACCACCTGGCTTCTGCAAAACTTCAAAGACGTTGAGACGCGTGATGAGGCAACTGAACTCGGCAATGAGTTGATGAAAGGCGGACTCTTCCAACACGTAGAGCAGAGACACAACTTTCGAGATGGGAATTTCTTCTATCAAGTCGCCAGTGACTACCGCCCGCCTCGTCCAGAATCAAGAAGCAATTGGTTTGGGTCGCGAAGAGCGGACAGATCAGTACCTCCAACACCAGGATCAGAAGGCACAAGCAGAGATATTCCTAACGCGCCAGAATCACGCTCCAGTTCAAACAATGACCCTTTTAGGGAGACAGAGCCAACAACACCTACCCCCAGTAAGAGACGTCTGGGCATTGCTTTAAGCAAGTCATTGCTGTACGATGTTGATCATCGAAAGAGGTCTTACAGACCAGAGCTGATCAATCTTCATTACGACCGGCTACATAATCCAGACAATTGTTACCATATCCGCATTGAATGGATGAATACTACTTCAAAGCTCATCGAGGATGCAATCGTCTCATGGGCTACATCAGTGGATCGGTTTGGACTACGTTTGGTTGAAGTTCCTATCAGCGAGGCATCCGCCGTTACCGATATGCATCCATTCCGAGCACCGTACATGATTAAGCTTGCAAAAGAACCACCCGGTAAGCAGCCACGGGACTACTTTGATGCTACATCGTTTGCGCCTGTTTCACAGGTAGACAAACATGTGTACCAAAAAGAAATCATGAAGAAGTTTAATTTTGTACTTGACTTCGAGGCTGCGCGGGACTTCCCCTCCGATGTCGACGTCACTTACTCATGGGGCAAGCCCAACTATCGTTATCCGCAGTATATCCACCGTTCTGGAGTATTAATCGCCCAGATTACGGATGAAGGCCACTTCCTCCTTCTGGCAAATAGGCTCTACAACAATCGTAGTGCTGCACCGGATGCCGGGAAGCAAGACCATAACGACATACGAGACAGAGTCCGCTTCATGCCAGCAAGAAGCGGCAATCATCGTGGCTCCCCTCGTTCTTCGCCTTTCTCCTCGCCGCTTGTTCGCGCAACCCTTGATATGCCCGCTTCCACATCTGGCGTTAGCAAATCTGCTCCAGACACGGTTTTCTCGACCCCTGAGCAGATAAAAGCAGATTTCGAAGCCTTCTGCCATGATTCGGCTGCCCTAAGCAGGTTCTACGATGAAGTCCTTAGCAAAACTTTGTCTCCAGCCCCGAACACACCCTTTATGGAAGCCAGTATTCCAGCATTAGGACTGCCGCCAAGCTTGACATTGAAAGAAGGATTACCGGCGTCAAGGAGCAGCGTTAAGAAGGGCGAACCGGCTGGGAATGGGAGTCCAAGGTCTGGAGCAGTTGGTCTGGGTTGAGGAACTTAAAGACGTCTAAGGTAGAGCAGACCTGTCTACGGAACTACCTAGATAGAGTCGCGACGCCCGCGCAATGCCTGTCGATAAAAATGTTCAAATTGCAATAGCTTGTTAGAAACCTGTCGCTAAGAAGATTCCATAAATAGGTAGCCACTCTCATTGTGGCTGAGGCCACGGACTGACTACCTTAGCTAAACACTACTGTGTACTGTACTAGTACATAGTCTGGATTTCCATAGGGTTGTTGGAACAACCGAAGGATTCGAAGGAACCACTAGAATAAGGGACGGAAAACAGAACCAATCACTTCGCCGAACGAGAACAACCATAATTTCCACCGACAGCCTGCCACGCCTGCCAACTCTTTTTTCTGCTCCGCCCGTCGAAGATGGCCATCACGTTCCTCGACGCGCGACGGAAGAAAACCTTGGTCGTCGTTGTTTTAATCCGTGTTGTTTGTGACTGTGCCACGAAGGATGGGATCGTTGAAGGTATACTCTATTTATGCTCTGTTTAATCAACTTTGACCGTTTGCTAAAGAGATAAAGAGATTTGATTGCTTTCAAGGCTTCAAGCCGCCAGTTGGAGTCCAGCTATGTTCTAGTTCAAGCCCACACCCTGAGCAACCTTAATTCTTGACACTGCCCTTCGCCCTCCCTGACGTTTAGAATATGTCTACGGGCGTGATGGTCGTGAATTGTTATGCCTCGTAGGATTATGAGGACCGCAGTTTTCTGTTGGTATTAGCTGTTGCTGAGCTTCAAATTTAGCATATTTCTGCCTAGCACTGTCCATACATATACTGCCGTCGATCTCTTTCATTCCATATCAGCCAGTTCTTGATTCTTTCTTCACGTTCTGATCAAGAATTATCCTCGAACCTCAATATGTTGTCACTCAGCAGTGCATTGTTCACCTCCATCCTACTATGTCTTCACGTCAGTGCCATGTCAGAAACGCAGAATTGGATAATAGCAAAGATAAAAGAGGTCGGTAGTGGGACCTCCATTGCGAATAGTACAGCATATAATACCACAAACCCATTTTTCACAGGAACTTCAGACATTCCGGTTGAGACAGTTACCCTGCCACTGGACCATTTTGGCAAGAATACTGGTAAGCTCAGATTGCCTTGTCGTGACATTCATTCCTTTGTTCGGAAACTTCTATAGTACCCTCGTCGCTAACCTATATCTATAGACACATTCAGCAACCGATTTTGGGTGGCGGATGATGTTTATCAACCCGGTAGCCCAATATTCCTCTTCGATGGAGGAGAAGCGGATGCCTCTTCTCTGGTATTCGATACACTCCAGAACGACTCGTCTCCGCTACGGCAGATGATGCGGCAATTCAATGGGATGGGAATCGTCTGGGAGCACCGATACTATGGCGGATCTCTACCTGGCCACAATCTCACGGTCAACACAGACCAGGCAGAGCTCCAGTACTTGACCGTTGAACAGGCCCTCGAAGACGTCGCACACTTTGCTCGCAACTTTACGCGAACCAATCACACCGACCTTACACCGGACAAGACTCCATGGGTATTTGTTGGTGCATCGTACCCGGGCGCACGCGCTGCCTGGATGCGCAATTTCTATCCAGACGTAATTTTCGCCTCTTACGCTGCTTCCGCCCCCGTGCAGGCGCGAGTCGATTTCTCATCATACTACGACCAGGTTTATCGCAGCATGGTTGCCAACGGCTTTGGCAACTGCACCAAGGATATCCACGCCGCAGTCAACTACGTCGACCAAACCCTCGACGGTAGCCCATACCATGTCGGCAACGATACCTCCGAGGCTGGCCGGAACGTTACAGCGCTCAAGGAGTCTTTCCTGGGCCAAGGCTACGGCAACGGCACCAATTACGGTTTGGCAGGCTCGCTCACCTCCGATATCCCCGGGGATTTCCAATACTACGGACTTGAGGGTCATGCCAGCAAAAACACCTCCGGAATCCGCGGCTTTTGCGACTACATCAGCACCGATCCCGATACCAACCAAACCTCCGGCAGCGACGGCTGGGCCAAGGAGAAAGGCGCCAAGTGGACGACCAACCGCTGGGCCTCGTACGGCACCTGTGCGAACGGCGCCTGTGGGACTGGTGACGGCCTGGTCCAAGATTCCGACAACATCGCCTGGTCCTGGCAAACCTGCACCGAACTCGGCTATTTCCAAACCGCAAACCTTGGCCCCCACCAGATCTCCTCCAAATACAACTCCCTCGCCACCGCCTTCCAAATGTGCCAGGCCCAATTCTCCAACGCCTCCGTAACCTTCCTCCCCGCATCCCCAGACGTCGACGGCTTCAACGCCCGCTTCGGCGGCTGGACCATCCGCCCCAGCAACGTCTACTGGAGCAACGGCGAGTTCGACCCTTGGCGTTCCCTCTCCCCCATGTCCACCGAGTCCTTCAGCCCCAATTACCCCGTCTCGGACACCCCCATCCCAGGCTGCCTGTCCAACGCGACTGAGCTCGCCAACAGCACCCACGACCCGCAAAGCGTCTTTGGCTACGTCCTCCCAAATGCCGAACACGCCTTTGATTTTTCCGCCCGCTCTGGCAATTATAGCGAGCAGTCGCTGGATCACAGCCACCAGGACTTCTCCGGCGCGCTGCAGGAGTGGTTGAAGTGTTTCCAGCCCGGGAAGAACGAGAAGGGTGGGACAGCAGGGAATGTTGGCGTTAAGCCTGCCACTACCTCCATGGGATCGCCGTCGAAACCGCAAGCCACAGGTTCAGCAACCGCGATGCCGACGGAGATGGGTGCCGCGTCGAGGCATAGGGCCGGATCATTTGTTGCGATTGTCGTATTGGCCGCAGTTTGCATGGTTGTCTACTAGCATCTAGATGAGATGTGTCCTTACCAAGCCTGGCGTTTCGGAGTAACCCCCGCGGGGAGTCCATCGAACGATTATGATATCCATAGATTAAATATAGATTAATACACTGCGAGAAGTTTCATCGATTAAGTCGACCATCATCACATCAAAACCTCAAAAATGAATTCATCAAGGGCTTGCTTGCAGAACAAACCTCTGATTCCCCCCCGCTCTTTACCTCAAAGCACCAGGGACCAAACAGCGATTCTTCCGTTAGACTATGTACATAGTCTCCAGTAACAAATATCGCCCCCTCCCCTACTAGGCTACTACTGTGTACCACCCCACCTGACGACCCAGCCATCTTACCAACCCCAACCACGCAGAAAAGAACCAGCCAGCCAAGCGAAAAACTCAGCCCGCGGTAAAAACAAAAAAAAAACGTCACCTTCACACCCGCTCCAGGGACCTTTCTCGGAAATAAGCGAACAGGAAGCCCCTATCTATATTTCTCCCGAAAAAAACTAAATTTCGAAAGTCCTTTGCTTGTCGATTTGCTTTTTTTTTTGGAAGGGGGAGGCGGGGGGGGGGGGAAAGGGTTCAAGCTGGGGGTTTAAAGGGAAGGGAAGGGAAGTTGAGGATGGAGCTTTTGGGCTGAGAAGTTGAGGGTGTGGTTGGGGGGTGGGGGGGCGGGGTGGAAGGCATGGGTGTAAGGATGTGGTGGGGGGGTGTGAGAGGGGTTTTTTTGGGGGGGGGGCGGGGGCGGGAATGCAGGTTGGAGGGGTCGGAATCGAAAGGCAAAAGCCCCCCGTGGACAGGCAGGAGGAGGAGGAGCCTGGGTCGGGAAACGGCTGGGATGCTGATTTAGCGCGGTTGTTCATTGTAGCTGAGAGCGAAGGGTTGGGGAGATGGTGAAGTAGTGGGGTGGAGGAGGAGTGGGAGGGGCATGTATGTAGTCGAAGGGAGCGCTTTTGGGGGGGGGGTTGATAGATTTCTTATTTTACGGATATGTAGGAGTGGAATCAAGGGGATGGAAGGAGTTTTGCGAGTAAGGAGTCTCCAAAGTATAATGGGAAGCGCATCATGGTAGCATATACTGCACTCATGCATTGAGTGTCCTGAACCGAGACATGGCAAGACCGCAACAGATGATCCCACCTTCGCATCCTTGAACCCCCCCTCATGCAAATCATAGCCTCCCCTCCCCTCTCATCAACATCTCCTCCAAGCGATTGCAAGGATACAAAAAACCCCTTTACCGCAGCACACAGCTTGTCTATCCAAAGAAGGGCAGGAGGAAGAAATCGAGAGAGAAATCCGTCCTCTCTTGTTTCCCTCGATTCTTTTATCTATTTCGCCGAAAATGTAAAGGAGTGAAATTCCTGTTTTTCAGCCGTGGGGTGGTTGCGCTAGGGGGAGAGGAGATGGGGTTTTCGAAGGGGGTTGGGGTCTTGGGGGGGAGGTGAGGAGTTAATTTGTGATATAGCAATTGAATGGATGGGGAATCCTTGTCGATGGGCTTAATTGAGGGAGAGGTTATCTCGTGGCTGCGGGGTGTAGGGAAAGGGATGAGATGTCGGTGGGTGGGTGGGGAGGGGAGGATTGTGATATTCGAGTTATAATAACTCATAATAACTCATAGTGAAACCATCTTTCAGGCAAATGATGTTCTTTGTTTTTTGGAGTATGAGTCATGGACAAGAAAGACGATGGAGAATTCGTGGACCGGAACAATTGTTGGAAATATGTTTGTGATTCGGATGATCAGGATTCGAATGACCATGATATCTAATACAGACGAGTTTTAAAAGCGTCGTTATAAAAACCAACAGAACGGAAAGAACTCTGAGTTTGCATAAGCCCGTTTCAAGTGGCACTGTGGATAAGAATATTACACATTCGTTTTGTTCCTGTTCCTGTTGCTGTTTCTCTTTCAGACTGAATGATAGATGTTTGTTGGGCTTGAGGCTGAGGTTTTCTTCTTGTGAAAATGAAGAATATCAGATTAGAAATGTGTAATTGCAATGTTACCGAGCACCCTCTAACCTCATCAAAATTTAGAATCTGTCTTTCTCTGCATTTTCGATTCTCTTTCGTATCCCTTGTCGTACGGTATAGGCAGTCGTAAGATTCTTGTTTTCACTCGGACACTAGACGGGAACCGGTGCACCAGCTTAGATGTGGGCTTCATTACAAAGGTGTCGTTGAGCTATCGTACATCCTCCATGTTGAGCTATCTACAACCCCTCCTGCTCTTTCCCCCCTTTAGCAACCGTTGTAATCATTAAGCATTAGAGCCGTAAAGCTTTCTATCCCCCATGATAAGCGCATCTCGGATCTCCCAAAGAGTCCAGAGGTCTTAGATCCGTTCACGCCAAACCTCCATAGATCAAAACTGCCCACCGGGGTATCACTCGCTGAAGCGCATCACAAATCCACAAACCCCTACTCCTATTTCTCCCTCACCCCTGCAGCCCGGCCACATCACCTAGCCACCTCCTCACTCCCTCCCTCAAACTACTATCCGGCATCCCACCGGTCTTCCCCCTTGCCTCCCATTCTTTCCCCTCCTTAGCCCCATCATTCCGGTGCTCCAGCTCGGTGCTCACACTCATGGCAACTTGCTCTAACGCGCCCAGAACCATTTTCCTGCACTCGCTTCTCGGCACCTCGAGCGAGGGGCTGCTTTCGGGGACGCGGGATGATTCGCCGTGGTTGCCGGGGTTGTGGCTGTTGAGGCGAGATGGGGAGGGGGCAGGAGAAGGAGCGCGCGAGGAGTGGCCCGATTGCGCGAGTACGCGCTCGACGGCATCGATGAGGGTGGCGTCGAGATCCATGATATGGGATTCATGGATGCGTTCGATTTCTCCCTGTGGCGTCGAATCCTCAGGCGTGGAAGGAGAGCGTTTTACCACGGCACGACGTTGTAGACACAGACGTGTGACGGAGAAATTAGTAGTGTCTGCTATGAGTGTGGTGCAGACGTCAGTCCATTTCTGAGACTGAGCGCCGGCTTCTTCAGAGGGAACACCAAACGGTGGGATCTGATGTGGCTCAGAGCGCATGGAGCACTTGATGTCCTCTTTCAGAGCGTCGTAGGGCCGTACAGCTTGTAGAGCAAAATCTTGATGATATTTCTTCAGCCAACCGCCAATGTCAATTGCAGGCTCAGACCCCATCGAAGAGTCGTAGGTTGAAGGACGGGTATTCGTCGACGATCGATCGTTCAAGCTGCTGGCGGCGGTTTGTGAACCTTTGGGAGAGCTTTGTGATGAGGCGAAGGAGGAAGAGTAGGAGTTTGTCATCGGGATATCTACGTCAACGACGCCATCACTTTCATCAATGGATAATTTAACCGGAAAGTGATCTGGTTTTGGCCTCTCAGGAATGTTCTTCGCAGGCGTGGTTGATTGGTCAGACAGTTGGTAGCCGGCTATGTTTTCTGGTGAGCCCACGAGGGTTGCATTCTGCAGATCAGCTGGTTTCGGTGTATTGCCTTCTATAGAACTTCGGGCCCTCGAAGCTTCCACTTCCTCCACCATTCGAGCCAATCTATTAGTGGGCCGTGGAACACCAAAATCCTTAGGGACGCCAGATATTCCGAGGCCTTCCTGTGATGAAGCCAAGGCATCACTATCATCAGTGGACGAATTCCGTCTTACGCTCCAAAAATCACTGAGCATGCTGCCCCAACCTCTTGACGACTGCGAACCCGAGGTCACCTGGACTCGATCATTGCTCTCTGACCGAGTAAGTGTATGTTTCAAAGATAAAGATGCAAGACTTCCACTACTACCGGGTCTTGGCTCAGCTGATGTACCCATCCATGGTTCTTTCGAGTAGCTGGAGAAGTGAGGAACCGGCACAGTAGGATCCGGCGTTACTGTGGCGGTAGTTGTAGTACTACTTATACGGGTCATTGCGCCATTGGAAATAATAGGCAGAGGCAGGGTCTTAATTGACCTAGCATCTGATGTTCGACGACCATGCTGTGGAACCCTAGGATCACTACTACCGAAGTCTGGACCGGTAAAGCTGATAGATCTCTCGTGCGGCCTAGTGTTGATTCCAGCCCGGCTTCCTCTGGTCCTCCTATTGATCGATCGACGTAAAGTCTGTTGTCGAAGCATTGGAACACCGGATGGCGGTGATTGGGAGCAGCCGGCATTTGACAGGGATGAAGCAGGTCGAAGCATTGCATCGTTACTTCGATAGTGGTGGGCACTTGGCAAGAACGCAGAGAGTAAAAAGATTAGTCGTCTGGAGGCCATCTTGTCCGCAGAGACAATGACAGTACGGTGCTGGATCGTACTGATTTCTCGCAGCGAACCTCGAAGAAGCTGCGTATGCCGGCACCGATACCAGCTAGGTCCAAGGGAGTCCAGCCATTCAGTGTGGGAGCCAAGGAACGCAGTCAGGAGGTTGAAGAAGAAGAAATTTTGCTCTCGCCCTCCAGCCCACCGTCCGACCCAACGAGCTTCTTCTCGCCACATGCCCCAACGACCTTGACCGGCAACAACTCGCCTGATCTTCAAAGCAAGCGCGACCCGCTCTCCAGCAGCAGAAGCCTCTTGCTGGACTTCATCACATTGCTGAAGTGTGCCAGTGTGAAGCTGCACAGTTCGCTGCGAAGGTTGCTTTGTCTTCTTCAGCTTCAGATTTGTTTGTGTTCTGGTAACGCTACTACAGTTGCCATGAAAATGTGTCGTAAGGAACGGCGCCGTAGCGTTCTCTGAGATCTTTGATAATAGGTCGTAGATTCTGCTCCGGCCTACTATTTCGAGCGATGAAATCGCTCGCGTTAGTATATTCCAATGTGCAATGACATGCTCCAAGTTACGTTCGGCATTGTTTACACACGCAAAAGATTCGGAAGGATCCCCCCGAGGCAGGGTGCTCATGAGGGACGTTATCGGATTAGAGGAAGTAGGAGGCGCCACCGAACGCTGCTGAGTAGGGGGTAGTTGTAGCACAATGGCGACTGCGTAGGTAGGGGTCTTCAGCTGATTCGCCTTCTCGGCCTTTGCCAATGGATCTTCTGCCTCAACATTCTTGGAATTGGCAGTCTCGCTTGTTTGCTCGGAGGGAAGGGCCAATATAGGGTCTACAGTAAACAGCCTAGTGATTAAGATGGACGTGCTTCTGGGTCGTATCGTTTGTGGATCTGCATCTTCGGCTATTGATAAAGATAACAATTGATGCAGATCTTCCGTAGTAGTTGATCGTTTCAAGGGCGTGCGTTTCTTTGCAAAAATACGCGCATTAACTGGTTCTGGCGTGGTTTGGATATACCCTCCCCCGTAGGCAACATCGGAAGACCCGGCCGGCTTGATGTGTAATTTTGTGCTGGAAACCAGGGGGAGGCCGGTGGACCCAAACATGCATCCTAGTAAAGCTTCCGTCTCCTCACGAGTCTCTCTGACAAGACGACCTTGAGTAGTTTCACCTTCGCTAGTGGCGGGTCTCGTAGAAGATCTCTGCAGCCTGGGATTGCTGAAGGCTCCCTGAGGAATTTCGGGAGAGCGAGGCAGGATTGGCGATGTGGTTGGAGACGGAGATTGAGGACTTTGTACTAGCGAAGGACTTCGACTATGCCATTTCTTTGGTACGGCGCGCGCGTTGCGCCCAGCTGAGCTGCGTCTTATGAGATCTGCTTGCCGGGACTCTTCTTGTTGGGCCTCAAATTTGACTGCCTCATTTGCGATTCCTTGTCGTGCTGTGTGCACAAGCGGCGGCGGTTGAGAGTCATAGAGAATCCGAGGCTGTTGGGAGAGTACATTACCGTCCTGCGCTATGATTATCCTAACGTCCCGAGGGCTTCGTATATCCAAACCACCCCAGTCGTCAGGCCTATTGGCAGCAAGAGCAGCGGACGAAGGATCGGTGTGTTGTAGAGGATACGTGTGACCTTGCGCTTGTCGCAAGGCACTGATTTCCGGGAAAAGAAGGTCGAATGTGTGGGCTTCCTCCGTTACCGACTCGAGCGGTGAATGTGATCTTGGGGAGTGTGGAGCTGCTGAGGCAGGTGTTGAGTGGAATAGCCGATGCAGACCGGAGACAGGAAGTTCCATGAACATTGCGAAGGCTAATTGATTGAATCAATATGCTGGGGTGGATCCTAGCACTACCGCTGCCCGCGACACAACTCCAGCTGCACATAATTAATCACTGCCATTGTTTTCTTTCTGTAAGAGTCCAAGAGCCGGCGCGTCGTCTGGTGGAGGAGAGGAGAGGAGAGGAAGATTGAGCTTGACAAGATATGCTGGCTCTATTGTCTGATAATGTTCCTGAGGCAGTGGCGGTGTCTTCTGATCCAACAACACAGTGAGCAGGCGATTGGATAGTCGACATGCGCCGTCAGTACGACGTAAAGCTTCAAATGGGAACAGAAACCGAAAAGACGGTGAAGACGTGAGCTAACGTTTTTCGGATCTAACTCACTAGTTCTACTACCTACCTCCGACGTGCCTCGGACTTATGAAGTCACGGGACACACGAGTACGAGAACTTCATTAGGGTTACAATCATGAATCTATCTGTTAACAACTGACACATTCGAATCGAATCAACGCTCAGCGGATGGAGTAATATTCGTGTGATGTAAATAAGTAGGTATCCTGGTTGTCTTCGTATTGCAACGGCATCACTTTATATCACACGCAAGGCAGACTTGAACCTGCAGCCCCCGGCTTGAGATGGAGGTACTCTGGGCGCTGCTTTTGATGGAGTATATAGTTTGCTGTGATCATACAGGGGAGGCGTGTTGTTCCGCACTCCACCAGCTGTTATCGAGCTGCGATCTCAAAACGCATTTGTAGTTCTTGAACGTATCCCTTGAGCTCCGTGGTTGGTTCAGACCAGTTGATCCGCTTGAGATCATTCCCCTGTTCCCCAACGGCTAACCAAATTGCATCTGCAGCTGTGTTCCGAATCTGTGCCGTGAGGATTTAGTAGCTGTACTGTTGGAGACTTCGATATAGAAGAGTTGGGACAAACCTTTGGGAACGGATGTAAAAGCATGGCACATAGTCTGCTAAGTGCTTCTTTTCTTACAGCGTCCATAGTGGCAAGACCTGAGTAGACATACACAACAGCTTCTAATTTACGGACACTCTTGGATTTGTAGTGTGTCTTTTGGACGAGGTTGAGTGTGTCGAGCCACCTTTAGTGTCTTAGTCATGAACACGTATATATGGTTGAACAGAACTTACGGTAGGTCTTCGGACTGAAGACATTGCATAATCCCGGCATCGAAAAGAAACCCAAGAGTATCCAACGCCGGGACGATGAGTCTTTCATTGGATATGCTTCCTCGGATGATGCCTGTAAAACATTTGCAAAACAAGATAAGCTCATGTACTTCGAGTTGCCCGACGTATTGAACCAAGGCTGCTCTAGACGACTGGAGAAGAGACTCAGATCCGGCACCAGCGGAAGTGAGATAACCTTCTAGAAGACGCGTCCTGACCCAGTCAAGACAGCATAACGATAGCAGTCGGCGAAAATACACCTCTCTCGATGTGTCAGATACGTCCAAAAATTGACTACGTGACGTGTGGGTTAGTTAAATCTTTAAACAAGTTGGCATTGTCTTACGTGGGCGGAGGAATCTGGCTCCCGAAGGCAGCCCAATGATCTTTCAAAATAGCCCAAGCTCGGAAACGGACTTTGTCCAATTTTTCACAAGCAAGACCGCATACTCTGGCCACCAGCTCTCGCATTGCTTCTTGGCCTCCGAGAAGATCATACTTCAGTGCCACCCCGACAGCATCAATGGCTTCCACTCGGACCATAGACCCGACATCCCCTCGTTGGTCAGTCGTGTAGTCGTTGAGACAAGTCTTCAGTACTGCTGCTATAGGCGCAGTCATTACTATCCCACATTAGTAGGTGAGCTAAGTTGGTAAATAATCTCTTACAATTGCAAGTAAGTACTCCAGAAGTCAAGCTCCGGATAGCAGCAACCCGTGACTCTATCTCGGTTTTCGGCCCAGTCTGAGATAGGAGACCGTTTATAATGGTCTGCTGTATTTCTGATATAACCTTTGCATCACTAGCATGGAAATAATGAAACACCAAACCAAGTGCAGATATGATCCCAAAAGCCTTGGCTCCACCCCGCGACTTACTAGAGCTATCGAGGCCGAGTAGTTCTATCCATCTATGTACAAGACCTTCCCTTTCGTCATTGTTCAAGATTTTGAAGAACTCCTGAGCAGCGTTAGCAGAAACATCGACCACGATATCCTCCGTACGGAGCAAACACAGATTCAAGATCTTGGTGCATCTTGAAATCTCGGCAGTGGTTGGATAAGATATATCAGGTTGGTGTAAGTTTTTCGAGACTAATGCGGAGAAGTGAGCAAGTGCCGAGAGCATAGTACATGCGGCCTCTGCTATCAGCTCCGATCGATGACTCGACAATGTAAACGCATGGTTGAATAAAATTGATTGAGAATCAAACATGTTCCATGAAGCTGCCAAGTTCACAAGGGTACGCTCATCTAGATTTCGGTCCTTGGTAGAACACTCGCGCACGATGGCAGCGAAAGCAAGAAGCAAGCCATGTCGCTCCTCGACCTGACGGGCTGAGGTCCTTTTCAAGCTCTCACGTAGTCTGTCTAAGGTCAAACCGATACGATCAGGATCGTGAAATACAGCCAGAAGCCCAATCGCTGTCGCAGAAAGACGACGAGATGGCGCATCCGGAGATCCTATACCTCTCCAGTCCAGCAAGCCCTCTAAGATAGCTTTCCAATACAAAGTATCCAAAGCCGATGCACCCACGGCCACTTCCTGTATTGCTTTCGATCGCAGCGCTACAGCATGATAGTCCACCACTTGGACAAGGGAAATACCCTCAGTGACTGTATCGGGATGGCGGCCTATCAGCTCTTGTAAAGCTGCCGATGCGCCTCGACGGATATTTCCAGACGAGTCCAGTGTTGCTGCCACTATAATCTCGTTGGCCAACGCCTGTAGTACGGAAATATGATGTCCATGGTTATTGGCAGCTCGGATGGATGAAGTATCAATTTTGGACAACTCCTTCGTGGTATATCGCCTTGCTAGTGCCCATATACCGAAGCATGCCGCATCTCGGACATTAGTACCGATAGAGCTACCAACGGAGGATCGTTGTTCGAAACCAAGTGCAAGTATCAGAGCATTTAATATGCTTGGCAGTTGACCTGGTGGCGGTGAACGCCGGAAGAGGAGATGAGATAAGGTCAGAACAAGCCCTTGCCATCTCAAAGCATTAACAGCCGTCAGATTGCGCTTGAATGAACTAGACGCGAGGCTTTGTACATCGTAATCAGCAGTTGTTTGGCCCGTTCTAGAATCATCCCATAACACATTCTCCTCTAGACTTCCGATGACCGCTTCCACCACCTCAGTGGCCATTGCTGGTTCGAGTCTCACGGCAATGACGCTCAGCGCCTTGCTTGCTGCATACCTGACCGGCGTATCCTTATCCGCAAGGCTGTTAAGTAGGTGCTCAATAACATCTTCTGGCACGTTGTCGGGCAAACTGGGAATTTCAGAAGATACATTTATACGGCCAGACGAAATTGTCAAGATGGTCAATGCTCGAAGGATTTTGATGATTAATTTTCGAGCAAGCGCTGATGAAGTTATAGCTCTTGAAAGTGGATACTGATCGGTATTGATACGGTGTATGCTTTGAAATATGCTGCCAAGAAAGGGAGCAATCGTGTCTTTCGCAGCCGACGTGATTACACCGGCGAGAAATGAAAGAACACCAATATAAGTGTAGATGGTTTTGGTAGAGTCATTGGTTGAATTAGATTCCAATGACGAAAGAGCCCAATGGACGAAAGAATCAAGTAGACCAAGGCTAAGCATATCGGGCCGCAATATGAGACGAACGAGTAAAGCCCTAGCAGCTTCTCGCTCTCTTCCGGCAGACTCGATATGATTTAGAGAAACAGACACGAGACGCATTGTGACGGGAGGAGCATTTCGCGGTAGAGCTATCTGTAAAAACGTTTCGTCTATTTCAACCCCCACCGTTGGAGACGAAATCGAAGATAAATCAAACGGTGTCAACATGAAATGTGACAACCAAAGCAGCATGACGTATCTTTCTTCCCAGGCCATTGGTCCGTAACCAAAATCTGCAGTGTTGATACTTGGTTGATTCCAAGCTTGATAGGCACTAAGCATAGGTTCAAGGTACTTGGGTTCGTTATTCATGAACTGGCATATGACCTTCTCTCCTCGAATCTTGCAAAGCGTATAAATAATAGTGGATACGGCTCGTGGTAGCGGACGGACTCCATTAGACGGTTTGCGCCGGGGTAGCCAATAATGATTGGTATAGTTGCACAGGTAGGTCAGGAAAGCGGAGACAAGCGACTGAAGCAAGCTGCTTAACCTGGGGTCGAGCAACTGTGGCCATTCCTGGAAAGGTTCTAACTAGGTAACCGGTAGATTAGATCTACTTTGAGTGAGAAGTAGAACCCTGACTCACCAAAAGAACGAGATCATGGGCTTTACGACCTTGGACTAGTGTGCGTATGACACTGCCAGGCGGGACAGCCTGTTTGTGGGCTGTTGACTTCCATAGAAGCCGGGGCAATGAAGTCTCGAATTCAACAAGGCGACTTGCTGAAATTCGTTGGAGTTTAATCTCACGGTCGTCCGAAGCGTCCATCGTAGGGTGCCCGCTTCGCACATTAAGTAGCGCTGGACAGTTGTTCTGAGCCTCGCATCCAGATACTGACTGAGGAGCTCAAATTCACGCAGTGACTTTTCCATATGAGCAGCTGTATCGACGCCGAAGGGAACGCGCCTGTTAGCACAGTACGCGTCAGTTTGGCGCAATGTGGCCTGCCACAGGCCTCATCATCGGCGTTAAGGCGTTGAGAGATCAAAACGCTTAGCCTCATTTAAAATTCCCTTAAATATCATACTGTAGGAGGTCGCTGCAGGTGCCCCCTACGGAGCATGCTAGCTGACTGAGTAGCTGTACTCCGTACGAGTACAGTATCACATGTACGGAGTACCCCAGGACCCTTCGGTACCTCCTTGCAAAACAAAACATGCTGACTGATCCATCGATTAGATAAGGTACGGAGGCAATCGATTGGATCGTGGTCTGGAACAGAATCAAATGGCCGAAGGGCTCTCTTATTCAACGCCCAAAGCCTTATCGTCTGGGCTTCTGGCATCATTAGATTCACGCTGCACGCTGCTTTCATCTGATGCTAGAGGAAACAAGAGTTCGACTTACTGGAATTGTTCGAGTGTCAGACACAGTCTACAGAATAATATCAGGCTTGGACTCGCACTAGAAAATACTCTGTCTGGGGTTTGGTCGTCACATCTCCGAGGAAGCAAGACCCCCAAACCCGCTCCGGCCCCCGTCCAATCGATGGCAGACGAGACCTTGGTCGATGAGGCTGAACACAACACCATTCCCGTGACGAACAGTACCAATGGCTCTACCCACATCAGTCCGAAGCCCATCAAAGCAAAATCACGCAACAGAGACAAAGAATCCGCCGCGTCAGCCAAGAGACGGTGCGTGAGTACTGCCTGCATAGCATGTCGGAGAAGGAAGTCAAAGGTACGCCAGAAACCCACAACGACCTGAGGTTTAGAAGGCGTATAAACAACCCTGCAATACCCTGACACGAACTTGCAGTGTGATGGTAATACGCCAAGCTGCGCAGCCTGCGCTTCGGTCTATGGTACAGAATGCATTTACGACCCAAATTCCGATCACCGTCGTAAAGGGGTGTACAAAAAGGACATCGACAACCTCAAAACGCGCAACTCTACACTGCAAACGCTGATTCAAGCCATTCTCAATTATCCCGAGAGCGAAGTACCAGAACTGGTGAAGCAAATACGGACATGCGAGAGCCTGGACGATGTTGCCGAGTCCATCATGTCCAAGGAGAATGGTCTTGGGGACGACGGAGAAGATGACGAGTCTCCACTCACGGAGAACGGTCCGCTCACGGTTGTCCCTAAATTTGAGGCTGAACTGTCAGGGAAGATGGGAGAACTACGGTTAGAAAACGGTTCTGTTAGCTTCATTGGCGGGACCTCGAATCTTATATTTCTCGGATCCGAGACGGACGGAGAGGGCGATGCAGGGTCGGCAGAGGGTGTGGAGCAGTATCAACAACAGGTCGATCCAATTGCTTCCTGGACGGAGATAACGTCGGATCCGGAACTTGTTGACCATCTTCTCAATATGTACTTCACATGGCACTACACTTATTTCACCACTCTCTCTAAGAGCCTGTTTTACCGCGAATTTCTCCTGGGGAAGCCACCACCGAACACCAAACGAAAGACTGAGTACTGTACCGAGCTGCTGGTGAATGCCATGCTAGCTCTGGGATGTCACTTCACATCATGGCCTTTGGCGAGAGCTGATCCACATGACTCTGCAACCGCTGGTGATCACTTCTTCAAGGAAGCCAAGCGCTTGATACTGGAAAATGACGAGCATGAGCATCCAAGACTCGCAACCGTCCAAGCGCTGGCGCTGATGTCGGTGCGGGAAGCCGGATGTGGCCGTGAAGCAAGAGGGTGGGTTTACAGTGGGATGAGTTTCCGAATGGCCTACGATCTTGGACTTAACGTCGACTCCGGCTCCTCTACACTTGAGGAGCAGGAGGTAGATGCTCGGAGGATCACGATTTGGGGATGCTTTCTTTTTGACAAGTATACTCAGGAATCTATTCCATATCGGTGTATGCTAATTCGTATCAGGTGTTGGTCCAACTATCTCGGACGGCAACCTCAACTACTGCTCTCTAACATCGCAGTGCCAAAGTTTGATGTTTTCCCAATGGAGGACGCTGATACGTGGTCGCCCTACATAGATTCTGGAGTGGGCCAGGCGCATTCTCAGCCCTCGAGAACGCGTGCTGTAGCGTTGCAAATATCCCAGCTATGCGAGATCAGTAGCGACCTTTTGCTATACTTTTACCACCCGACGCACTTGGAAAAGCCGTTGGGAAAACAGGCAGAGCTCAAGAAACTGGGCGAGCTTCACACCAGGCTCGAAGCTTGGCGGAAGAACCTACCCAAAGAGATGGAACCTAAGGAGGGCCAATTACCCTATGTTTTAGTCATGCAGTCAGTTCAACATCAGCCCTTGATGTTGTTTTAGTGGCTAATTCCGGCACAGCATGTTCTTTCAGCTGCTTTTCATTCATCTGTTTCGTCCTTTTCTGAAATACAAACAAGCTACTTCTCCGTTACCCGCACATGTATCCCCTCGAAAATTCTGCACGCATGCTGCTGCTATGATTTCAAAGTTACTTCGCCTCTACAAGCGTACTTATGGTTTACGGCAGATCTGCAATATTGCAGTCTATATTGCTCATTCGGCGTGTACAATCCATCTGCTTAATTTACCAGAAAAGAATGCGATAAGAGACATCGTGCATGGCCTAAAGCACTTGGAAGAGATTGCGGAGTGCTGGTTGTGTGCACGAAGGACTCTTGTCGTCCTGCATATCGTAGCACGGCGCTGGCAAATAGAGCTACCAGAGGAGGCGGCGAAGATCTTGGTACGGACGTCAGTCAAATTTGGTCCGCTTAGGTCTCATGACCAGCAATCGCCTAAGTCAGAGGCCTATTCTCCCCCACCGCAGGCGCAGGCAGACCTATTGGAGCAGAATTCGGGCAACGCGAATACTTCTTTCGCCATGCCCACGAACGGGTTTTTCGGTGGCGCCAGCATGATGAACGCAACATCTACCGCTGAGGCCCCACAACTAAATGGAGTATTGTCCGTGCCTGTCCAACAGACGTTGGACTACAGTCGAAAACCACGGCAACAAGCCTTTTTACTCCCCCAAGTTCAACAAGAACTTTGGAATCAGGATCGAGCTTCTCGTGGTTCGGCCACTCAGACCTCACCATCGGTGTTGTTTGGAGGCGTCCCAGCGCTGATCGAGGACAGCAACGATTGGTGGTACAAGGAACACCAGGCTTTCTTTGCAAATTGGAATGGAATGGAGCAAGAATCAGCTATGATGGGCAATCGAACGGCGAACGGAATGGTTAATGCAGATTACGCCAACTCCTACGCATTCCCTGGAGAAGCAAGCTCAGCTCCTCCCAACGGTTTACTCTGAGATTAACGTTTTCCGACTATGTTGACGAATTACGACCTGATGATGTGGCCTAAATGTGATAGAGCTGGCATAGGATTTTCCGACCTACGGGTTGAGGATGGGATGGACAGTGGCATTGTTAAGACAAGGCGGGGCGTTGATGCTATTACGAGTATTAGATACATTACCAATCTATAAAACGTATTGATACCGACTTACTTTGTATCTCATGGTCACTGATCCTGGCCCAAGAGTGTAAGAAGGTCTTGGGAGTGTGAGGGTTGTCTACGGAGTACCATTATCCTAGCAATCAAGTTTCAGTCAGGCGAACTGAAAGGCAGTTTTATCGGCCCGTTTTGCGACTCTCGAAACCAAAACATCTACACAGCGTGCTATATACTGATTTGCCATTGGTTGGAGTCTCTTGCATCCTTTAACGCAGGCCTTGTGGTGTAACCATCCATCCTCTATCGGTTGATAATAATGCCTTTCTTTTCTTGAATGTGAGGTGCAATGTGGAATACCAGCGAATACCAGCTACCCCTTGTCCCGTTGCTCAAGGCCTGCGGTTGACTACTAATAACCAAGAAGCCCCCGTTCAAATGGCTAGACTAATGATCTGAAGGAACTCCCCAACGTCGAAGGCTGTGTATCTAGATTGCAATGTCATCTACAGTAGGAACCAAGTGAGATTTGGCTATGGACAGGCAGCTAACTATGACACCCGACCTGCAGGACCCGAACAACCTTGACCGGATCAGAAACAATCAGCGGAGATCGAGAGCACGGAGGAAAGAATACCTGCAGGAGTTGGAGGGCAAACTTCGGAAATATGAGAGCATGGGCGTGGAGGCCTCGATGGAGATACAAGCTTCTGCAAGGCTTGTGGCCGAAGAGAACAAACGTCTACGAGCACTCCTACAGTCCCGAGGCATCATGAGCCTAGAAATCGATACGGCTATTGGGACCTCAGGCGTAAGTCTCGGCGCGCCAACAAAAGCTGGAATACTCGACGCAAAGCTCAACACGCCAAAGGCTTGCTACAGAAATAGGAGCAACATAGGCTGCAGCCCGCCGCAACCAGATAAGTCGGGTCAACCACAGACGTCCGCTGGCGGTCGAGACATTACTAAACGCCCATTACCCTTGATGCCATTGATGACAACACTACAAAATCCCACATCCCTGCCCGGAAGTCCAGCTCTGGAAAGCTGGTTGAGCAGCAGCTCTCTAACCAGCAGTTCCTTGACAACACCTGCATTCTCACCTCCAAAATCGTCTTCACACTTAGGAGATCATTTTCCGGAAGCAGCACCGGACTTAAGTGCGGAGATGTCTCCGGACAACGATACTTCGTCGTGTACTTTTGCCGCCAATATCATAACAAGTATGAGAGCAGATGTCAGTGTTGAGGATGTCAAGATTGAATTAGGCTGTGGTAAAGATGCCGAATGCAAGGTCGATAACTCTACGTTTTTCACAGCAATGGACCGGTTCACTGAATGATTTTACGTATCTGAAATAGATGAGCTGGAAGGCTCTTAAACATAGATAACGATGTGTTCCGAAGCAACATTCCTCGCTTATAAAATCTCTGTCTTACCCTATCGAGACTCGCTTAAGCTATGTAGTTCGACTATCTCATTACAATGCTTTGTTCTTCGATGTTAATGGACTGACCGTTTGCGGACTTTGAAAAGTTCAAAGAATCAACATGGTTGAGCCACTTATGCCCACCTTACCGGTGGATCAACCAAGCTCTGAACTCTTCTATCCTAACTTGTCATTGCGGTATACAGCCCAGTGCTTCAATTCTAGCCCTCTCAACGGGATATACCATCTTCGCCCATCTTTGCGTCACCAATGGCCGGGGGAAAGGCCAGAAAACCGGTCAAGCTCCTGCATAACGGGAAGTATACCTCTCTAGAGCAGGATCTAGGGAAGGGTTTCGAAGAGGAGCCTTCCAGCTCGGAAACAGACAAAGCTCGTAGGTTGTTTTGGGACCCAAAGCCCCAAACGAGCAGGCGTAAACTGCTCTCCAGTCCAAGGCCCTCAACGGCAAATACTCGTAAATTGCTCTCCAGTCCAAAACCCCCAACGACAAATACCCGTAAGGTGCACTCGAATCCAAGGCCCCTAACGACAACGACCCCTAACTTGCTCTCCAACCCAAGGCCTATGAACAATGAAGAAATATCCCAGGCACTTTACAGTTCCTTTTTCCCAGGCTGGGCTACCTCGACACTTCCAAGAGATCTTCAAGCTCGGCATTTATTACAGGAAGCGTTGATCCCCTCGCCTTTAGTTGATGACGACTGGGACAACCTCAAACCCGAGCGGAAGGCCGCATGGCTTGATATCTTAGGCCATATATCGAACGAAACTCGTGCGTTATACAACTACATCCGCGAGAATTTACCTGACATTGATGAATTCATCTTTGGTGGGGAGAAAGAGTTTCCATCAAAATGTAAAAGCGGGTTACTTTGCAATCTTGTAAAGGAAGACACTTCGGCCGACAATAATCTTTATATAGATTCGGATGATGAAGAAAACGTTCCTATAACCATGTTTAGAAAGAGGTGGATCACAGGTGATTTTGTTATTCCTTTGTGGGTCCTCAACCGGTGTCCTGTTACTTACCGATGAAAATTTTCCTAATTTCTATGTTAGGGATCCACAAGCAGGAAGCGGACAACTGCACATAGCAGCAGTAGGAAGAGCGCTTTCAAGTGCCAATTCATCCTTGGAACTTCGCCGTCTGAGCGTTGATAACGACGATAGCTATGGCTTCTTCATCACTAATGGCTCTCTGGCTCCGCTATTCGTGAATGGCATCTCGATTGGCATGAACATGGTGGCTGGACCTCTACCAGACTTTGCAGTCATTGAGGCCGAGGACGTTGTCTTCTTCTGGTGGTGTACACTTCAAGGGATTTCATATATACCCAAAGATTTACCTACGGTACAAGTAAGTATCTTCCCTTCTATGATTTGTGTCTTCTAATGGCTTCAAGTGGAGCCACGTGAGCGGATATGGCCCTTCGAAGAGAACTCTTGAAGCAGTAGAAGAGTATGAGAATCTTAACGATGAGGCTCCCGTAGTCAAAAGGCCCAAGCTTGATGAGGGTTTGTTATGCAGACACAATAGGCTCATCAAGATGACTGACCCACATTTATTAGAGCACGCCGGCACTCTTAGCTTAAACGGTCGTCCCACACGAGGCAATGGAGACCGAATAAATGATATACAAGCGACTAAAGAAACAGCCAGACGAAACCGGACCGCCGCCGTTGGAGACCAGACTACTCCACAGCCGGTGAAGCACCAATATACAGATGGAACTGAAAATTCTCTCTATTCGCCTTCAACTTGGAATAATGAATATCGTCGACGCATGATAGCCTGCAATGCAAAAGCCAAGAAAGCCGATGACAAAGATGGCACTCCACGGGCGGCACATCAAATCATATCCACACAAGCCCTGTTTGAAGATGACGTATTCCTCCCAATAGCCGCTGTCTGGTATGCGCTGGTCAAGCAGGACATCAAAGTTGCCTTTGGTACTCAGCGCCTGTTCGAGTTGGCACGATATAATCCGGATCATGGGATGTGCTACGTGCTATCACCGAGAATACTTATTATGCCCCTGATATTCTGTGCTGAATTGCCCGATCTAGTAGGAGAGACATTCGAGCATTCCAACTCTCCATCTACTAATACCATTGGCAAGAATAAAAAGCAGAAAAAGCAGAAAGCTAACCTCAAAACCAAAAGCTCACCGAAGGCAGTCTCCACCAGTACAAAAGGTTCCGATTTATTACTGTCGGAGCAGCCAAGGATATTTAGTCATTGCGTGCTGGTCACTGCCGAAAAGATTATCTCATTCAATTATAAAGAATCGGTTCGCCTGACTTTCATGAATTCCCAACAAAACCCAGAGAATTACGACCAATATCGTCAAGCTGCAAGGAATGTCGTCCGAAATTCGCAATGGCTGAATGGATCCCCAGTATGGAATGATGAGAGCTGGCCAATGGTTGCTCAGCAAGGAAGCGGTTCTCTGACACCTGCTGTTTCCGGCATTCACGTCATACTGAATGCGTGGGCGTACATCCTCAATATACCTTTGGCCCACAATCCCCAACTAAAAAAGGACTTCTATACAGAGGCTCGGAAGTTGATACAGCTTGCCCTGAAGGGCTGTTTAGACAGTGGTACAATCAGGGCCTTCATGCAAGCGTTTGAGTACGCAACCTGCGATGACTCGGTATGTGTTGAGCAGAGAGAGTCTAATATTCAAAAAGCTGCAGACGGCTTACGACATATGCAAACCGTGTACATGAATGAACCTATCTTTAATGAGATCATAGAAAAGTTACAAAGAAATGAACAGGGTCAGTCCACGAAAGAAAATGATAGCTCGTCGCCTAGTGGAAAAAGGGGTCCGAGGAATCCGCCAGTAGGAAATCCACTAGTGCCAGGAAGAGACTCAACAACGCCAGGAAAAGATCCACCAGCGCCACCACAAGACCCACCAGCGCCAGGAGGAGAACCCTCAGCATCAGAAGAAGACCCATCAGGGCCTAGAGAAGACTCATCGGGATCAGGAGGAGACCCGTCAGCGTCAGGTGGAGATTCCCCTGCTTCGCCGGCTTCTTGGGAGGCTATTCTAGATGCTGGAATAGAACTTCACACGGAGCACTTTGAACAGCAGTCAGCAGAGTTCCAGAGTAATTGCACACACATCGAAAGCCCCAACAACATGATGGATGAAGCTGTAGTTCTCGCCATCGCATCTTTTTGGGATGGGTTACGTCGAACAGGCACTATATTCGGTTTTGGTACAGCTGACACGTTTCGATGCAACCGCTCCGAAGATACAGTTGTCCAGGGACTCACCGCGGTCTCTGGGCCGCACCCTTTGATCATCCCATTATTAATGAATGAGGCCGACATCCACACCCCGCCTCCACCGAAATCCGCGAAAGGTGGTACTCGAGGTAAAAAGACTGCAGTCCCCAAAGGCAACGGTAGAGAGACCGACAAGACCTCTCTACACCATGGTGGTATTGGCCACTTCGTTTTGGCTATAGCCGAGAGGCGCAATAATGATATAGTCGAAATCACTGTTAAAGATAGCCGCTCGGGGTCTATCCGCAGGGGAGAGCTTTTTAACGCTGCACGCGGTTTTGTAACTCACTCAGGCTGGATGGGAATTGGTCCGCAGGGCAATCCGATGCCTGCTAACCCAATTTTCACTTCTGAACATTATCCAAAAGTTCCGATACAACGCTATGGGAATACGTGCGGTCTCTATGCCATCCTCAACGCCTGGGCGTATATGCTTAAAATCCCTATTCGGGAGGCTAGAGTTTTTGATGCCACCCATAACCACCATAAGTTTCATGCCACGGCTTTGAGGTTAATCAACCTCGCTTTGGCCGGCTTTATGGACTCATCAAGTATTCAAGCCTTCTTTAATGTCTGGAATTATGCCGTGCAACAGGATGTGAACGATCTAAGTGTGCATGTGGTAAGAGCGGATGCGCAAAGGATGGACCCAAGAATACTACAAGATCGCATTATGGAACAACGCGACCTTGATCAAGTCCTAGCATTGGAACCACCACCAACAGAAGCGCAAATCACACAGGTGACCGATTTGGGAATCTCCCGAGAGATGGCCATCCGACAACTTAAGCTGGCAACAAATAACCCCCAGGCGGTTGCTGCAAATCTTACAGCAGCACGATCTTCGCCAGGGCCAGCAGGTTTCTCTAAGCCCCGTGACGAAGACATCGCGTTCGTAGTAGAGGTAACAGGCTTCGCGCCTGAAAGCGTATCCGCGGAGCTTACTAGGGCACGAGGCGATCGCAATAAAGCCATATATAACATTCTCGACCAGTACAAGACCGGCAATTCGCCAACTGGGTCGAGGAGTGGTTCAACGCCGCACAAAGCAGGAAATCAGACTGCGCCGCCAGATACAGGACTCGAACATTCCTATGACGAAGTCGACATTGGGAGATTGATGAGTTATCGAGACATCTCCCTCAACACTGTCTTGAGACAACTAGACAGAGCAGGAGGCGACGTCGGAAAGGCCGAAGAAAGAATTCGTCATCTCAGCAACGCTCTTAGCAGTAACTCGGGCAGCTCCCAATCGCATCATAGTGCAGCAAACAATTATGGGCCATTTGATCCAAAATTAGAGCGTCCTCACACGGATGCGGACATAGATGAAATCATGGCTATCAAACACCAAGTCCAAGAACAAGTCTCAGAGGAACGAGAAAACTTCGCTGGCAACGTGGAGCGTAGTCGACGGGACATGATCAAAGGCTTGACCCAGGGCGAAAAACCGTCTTCAGTTACCAACCAAGAGGAAGACCCTGAGCTCCATCCACCAGATAAATCTACAATCTCGGAACGCTCCCCAACACACGCAGAAACACTAACCTCGCCGATCAGCACCCCCGTCACCGCCGCCCAAGTAAACCCTCCCAGTGTCGACCTACCCGATTCATCAACTGCACATGAGAACGTCACTCCATCTGGAAACATCGAGCAGCCACAAGCTGTGGCTACACAAGCGCCTCAACTCAAGAGGGAGCTGGTCTTTCCTGAAGAGAATGTGAACACGCTAATCAGTATCGGCTATTCGAGAGCCGAAGCGGTGTTTGCGCTAGAGATGGGCGAGGGTGATCTGGCCAGGGCGGTGGACTATCTCTATGCTCCATTCCCGGAGGAATAGAAGGGTTTGCGTTTCGTGTTCTCACGTAGAAGAACATGTCTTTATTGGGATTGTCTTGCTTGTTTCGGGCATAAAGGCTTGTAGGTTTTGGCAAAGGTTCTGTCGGCTGTTTACTCGCTCTTTTTCTTACTCTGTATTATTCATACTACTATGGCCTACCACCCTCCCGCCGTTCCATCCTATACTTGGTGATAGGATACGCCCGAATAGAGACGTTAGAGGTTTGTGATGAAAGGGGGGGCAACGGAGATGTGAGGAAAGAGTTTCAAGATTTTTTGTACTTTTATCCATTCCCCATCAACCGAATACACGAACCAATCTTCGCACCAACTCCTTCGCAGTCACTTCTCACCAACTACAAGCATATAGGGAGCACTATTTGCGGCAGGGACAAGGATTGTGACGGTGCAGACGTTGTTTTCGTTCTGTGATTCTCCGAGTTGTTTAGGAGCTCTACTATTTCTGTTGTAAGCTGCGGTCGTTGAGAAGTTTGTAAGATAGGTATTCAGTGAAATTTTAGGGATGAGGGCATGAGGTAGCTTACAATGTTCTCTTCACAATTAGACGATGTTCTGATATCGACTCATGGATGACGGTTCAGGGAAAGGTAGGAAGTACTGTAACAATTTTAAATTACCGTGCCAACGATGTACTAGCTTATCACCATAAAGTACTATAGCTCTTATTCTATCGATAATAGAATAAAGTATAGACGAATCTTCTGAAACAATTAAGACAACAATCAGGACCCAGTCCAGGCCTTCCAGCAGATTATCATGGAGGCCTCCCAGTCGTCTCTGCTTCGCTGTGATTGTCGTCTACCGTCTGACACGGGTTCTGGGCAAGCATGCTGTGACAGTATCTTGCCGTCAGTTCGAGTGTGACCGAAGCTCAACTGACCAGTATGATCCAGGTACCTGCATAGAGGTTGCAGCGCAACAAGAATGTGATGCGCAGTGCAATGTTAGCGAGATATCGAACAAGGATTTGAAAGGTATAAGAATATCGCCTCGGCACACCTGAGTCCCTTGTTTACTGTGGTTAGATATCTCAACTCCCACGGCTAGCGGCAGCTGCTCTAGCCAGACGCAACCTTCTGATCCTGGCCAGAAGAAGGCGTGCAACAAGCATCTCAAAGCGGCGCACGGGCGGTATGCTCCAACCTTGGCGGCAATCGGATGTATCTGCAAAGCTCTCGTCCAACTCAACCTTCAGAGTTGCTGCTCCTCCATCCAGTATCGAGCAAGACGACATTCCAGAGATGCTGCTTTGAGACGCAAGAGTGCTGTTAGCAGCACTAGGGGTACCAGGTCGACTGACACCATAAAGACGGCACGCTCTAGCGGCGTTGAGTGCTGGAAAAAGACCGCTGGTTGCGAGAGTATGGCGAATACTTGTGGAAAGCAGACTGATGTTTGCGGGGAGAAAATTGGTTGCTGTGGGGCAACGCCTGATGCTTGCGATAAAAATTTTACGGGAAGCCCATCTACTCCATCACGAGCGGCTTACAACGAAAAGTCTTGCTGCAAAGAAAGTAGTGGCGTCTGTGCGAAAACCACATTCGATGACGCATCCGGGAGTTCCTTGCAGGATCCATGCTGCGGCAAGACTGAGCGTCAAGGTGAAGACAGTGGCGTTGGGCTAAACATCACCGCTTCGGCTTCTTGCGATATCGAGAAGGGTGCAGCGATCACGGAACATGTTATCCTCAACGTCGAGGGGCTCACCTGTGTCGGCTGCGAGAACAAGCTATTCAGATCTCTCAATGCAATTCCTGGGATTCACAACATCCAGACGAGTCTGGTGATGTCACAGGCTGGATTTGATGCCAACCTAGATGCTGGGTCCATCAGTAACATCATCCGAGAAGTCGCAAAGACGACTGGGTTTACATGTGAGAGAGTCAATACTCGAGGGCACGGCTTGGATGTATTTGTTACTGGTGAAGTTGGAAAGTTTATCAACCAGGAAAGACCTCACGGAGTGGAGAGCATGGTCGCACTCGATAAACAGACGGTCCGCGTCTTATACGACGCGAACCTTGTTGGCGCCAGAGATCTGCTTAAGAAGTTTGATGCTGCAATAACACTTGCTCCTCCTCGCCCTTATGCGGAGCTTGAGACTGGTAGCAAGCATGTGCGCAAGACAGCCTATATGACAGCCTTCTCGGCCGTATTAACTATACCCGTACTCATCCTAGCTTGGTCGCCGTTACCCCGTCATGAGATCATATACGGGGCGTTGTCCTTGACTTTGGCCACCATTGTGCAGATTGCCGTTGCTGGACCGTTCTACTCAAGCGCTTTGAGAGCTCTTCTATTTACCCGTGTGATTGAAATGGACTTGTTGATCGTCTTGAGCACCTCCACAGCGTATATATTCTCCATCATCGCCTTTGCAAATCAAATTCAAGGTCACCCGTTGTCGACGGGAGAGTTCTTCCAAACGAGTACTTTACTCGTGACATTAATCATGTTTGGGCGCCTTGTCAGCGCGTTTGCCAGACACAAAGCTGTCGAGTCAATCTCCATCAGATCATTGCAGACTGGGACAGCACTTCTTGTTGAGAATGATGGTCGCAGTGCTCGAACAATTGATGCTCGTTTGTTCCAGTACGGCGATATATTTAAGGTCAGCCCTGATACACGCGTGGTAACAGATGGGATCGTTGTATCCGGAGAAAGCGAAGTCGACGAGTCAAACGTGACTGGTGAGGCGGTCCCGGTCGAAAAATCCACAGGTTCTCATGTCATTGCCGGGTCTGTCAACGGCTCAGGAACGATGACAATTCGCCTGACGCGCTTGCCTGACGAAAATACTCTCAGTGGAATTGCAGCCATGGTTGACGCCGCAAAATTTTCGAAGCCAAAGATTCAAGCGCTCGCGGATCGTGTGGCATCCTACTTTGTGCCAGTCATTGTGCTTCTCACATTGATTACGTTTTGCATCTGGATTGGAGTGGGCATAGCTATTCAGCACCAGCCCGATGGTTCTGCTGCAGTCAATGCCATGACCTACGCGATTTCGGTGCTCATTGTGTCCTGCCCATGCGCTATCGGTTTGGCCGTGCCTATGGTGATTGTCATTGCTGGCGGCGTTGGCGCAAAACATGGCGTAGTCTTCAAATCAGCCGAAACGATAGAGATAGCCCGAAAGTTGTCCCACGTTGTCTTTGACAAAACCGGCACACTCACTGAGGGGAAGCTCTCTGTTGCGGCTGAGGAATACTTGTTGGAGTCGCGCAAAGCTGCCGCATCTCTCGCCCTGGGACTCACGGTCAACAGCAAACACCCCGTCTCTGCCGCCGTGGCAGCCCATCTACAGGCACAGGGCGTTGAACCCGCTATTATTGAGAATCTGAAATCTGTGACCGGGAATGGTATGGAGGGGATTTGGAATGGTGTAAGCGTTCGTGGTGGACATTCCCGCTGGTTGGCAGTCCAGACTGAACCAGCAGTTACATTACTACTCTCGCAAGGTCGCACGGTCTTCTGCGTCTCGCTAGGCGAAGATCTACTCGCCATCTACGGTTTAGACGACTCCCTGCGCCCCGATGCCAAACCCGTCGTTTCCGAGCTCCAGAAGCGGGGCATAGCCGTCTCCCTCGTCAGCGGCGACGACGACGGCGCAGTCCAAGAAACCGCCCGCCAACTCGAAATTCCCGCTTCCCGCATCCGATCAAGGTGCTCCCCTGCAGACAAGCAAAAGTACATTGAAGCCCTCATGGCCCACAAATCCCAGACCGTCCTGTTCTGCGGCGATGGTACCAACGACGCTGTCGCCCTAGCTCAAGCGCATATCGGGCTGCACATGGCTAGCGGCACCGACGTGGCCCAGAGCGCCGCCGACGCAGTCCTAGTCCGGCCTGCGCTCTCCGGCATTCTCGTATTAATTGATCTTTCTCGCGCAGTGTTCAGGCGCATCGTGATCAATTTCGCTTGGTCGTTTGTGTACAACATGGTTGCGGTTTTGCTCGCGGCGGGGGCCTTTGTCCATGCGAGGATTCCGCCGCAGTATGCGGGGCTGGGGGAGCTTGTTAGTGTTTTGCCAGTGGTTTTGATTGCGGTTCAGCTGAGGTGGTTTCGGAGTGGTTGAGGTGCTGGAGGGGTGGGTTGGGTTGTGGACTGTGGATGGCGAACATGGCATGAGGTCATGCTAGCCGAAGTGCTCTCGTCGGTGAGACTTTCGTTACCACTTTAAAACTTCATGTACTGCTGCGTGGTTTCAATGATCAAGTTCTCATGCTTAGTCGCCCCTTTTCACCATCTTACAAAACCAAAACCCATTCGCCCCTTCCTCTCTCCCCAGCTCCCCATCTCCCACAAAACAACCATAAAACACAACCAAAATCACAACCACGCACAACACCTCACCCCCCCTCCTCCAACGTCAACCCACACACCCCCAATACCACACCCATTCATGCCCAAACCCCCACAAGCAACCCCGCCCCGCCCCGCCCCGCTCCTCCCACCACCAAACAACAGATCCCCTCACCACCCTCACCCCCCCCCCCCAAAAGGGGCGCTAAACCCGCAACCACAACCCGCAACCCGCTACAGTACCAATTTTACAAAAAAACCAAAACATTGCGTTCCTGGACGGAGGGGAGGTGTGGATCTTGGATATGGGGTTTGGGGGGAAGGGTGGAAGGGTGGATTTGGGGGGGTTTGATGGGGGGGGGTTGGTATGGAGGGGTTTGGATGGGGGGTTTGGTATGGAGGGGGGGAGGTTTGGTATGGAGGGGGGAGGTTTGGTATGGAGGGGTTGGATGTTTGGGGGGTTTGGATGGGGGGGTTTGGTATGGAGGGGTTGTGGTTGTGGATGTGAGGGGGGTTGGATGAGGGGTTGAATGGGGGGTTGAATGGGGGGTTGAATGAGGGGGGTTTGTGGATGTTTGGGGAGTTTGGTATGGAGGGGTTTTGGTATAGAGGGGTTGTGGTTGTGGATGGGGGGGGTTTGGTATGAAGATGTTGTGATTGTGGTTGTGGTTGGGGAGGTTGTGGATGTTTGGATGGGGGGGGGGGGGTTGGATGGGGAGGGGTTGCTATTGAGGGGTTGTGGTAGTGGTAGTGGTAATGGTAGTGGTAGTGATAGTGATAGTAGTTGTAATTATTAAGAATTATTAAGATTTGATAGTGGTTTGGAATATGGGGGGGGATTGTGTGGGATTTTTGGATGGAGAGCGAGTCTGAGGGTGGTTGGTTGGTTGGTTGGTTTGTGTATAGGTGAGATTTTTTTGTGTGTGTGTGTGGGTAGGGAGGGAGGGAGGGAGGGGGTTTGATGTGGTGGTGAGCGTTTCCTCTTTCGCTCTCCCCTTCGCTTCCTACTTTCCCACTTCCCCACTTCTTCTTCTTCTTCTTCTCCTCCATTCGGAAAAATGCCCCAAAATCATAAAACAGCACAAACCACCCACCTACCCTTCTGCGAGATCTGAGAGCGGGCGTTTTAAGCTAGATGTTTGTACGCGGTATGTTGTATTCGGCGGATGCTGTTTGTGGTTGGTGAGTTGGTTGAGTTGATGGTTGGTTGGTTGGTGGGTTTGTGTGTTTAATTGGTTCGGTGCTGATGCTTGGTTTGGTTGGGTGGGTGGTGGTTGGTTGGGAGTGCGAGGGAGGGAAAAAGAAGAAAGAAAGAAAGAAAGAGAAGAGAGAGAAGAGAGAGAAAGAAGAAAAGAAGAGAGAGAAGATGACGAAAAAGAGAGAAAGATCTTGTGAGTGGAAATTTTCGGTGAGGGTGGTTGCCAGTCTGGGCGAGAATGAATGAGATTATGGTTTATAAAAGTTGAATTTGTGTGGTGAGGGAAGACTGATACGCGAATTATCAATATTGATAGAAGAATGCAATGAATGATGAGTTCAAGATAGAAGTTTTGATATGTAATAGATTGATTTTCAGCTTCAAAGAATTTAAATACTGGAGAGTGCATTCGGAGATGGTCGAGAGAGCGGAGAATGAAAAGCGAGAGATTGGGTGTGGAGCGAAGGGAGAAGGCGGAGAGAGCTGATAAGGGCGAATCTTGTCGATGGGGGCTGAAGTGTGAGTGAGAATGGTGAGATTGCTGTCGTGGGGGTGGGGGGTGAGGAATGAGGAATAGGGGCTGGGTGTGGGGGGAAAGGTGTGGGGCTGGGCTGTGTGAAGCAGGGGAAGGAAGGGGAGGTTGGAAGGCGTGGAATTTGTTTGAGGGGTTTGAAGTGGGACTGCGGGATGTGTAGAAAGAAGAAGTCGATTTAATTTTTTAAGAAATTGAGAAAAATGGTAGATGATGGTTGCGAGATTCTAGGTTTGTCGATTGCGCGTACTGTAATACAGCTGGGCAGAATCAGTTTCTGTTTTTTTCAGCCGAGCCACAGGGACATGCGTGAATCGAAAAACAATAGCAGAGAAATGGCAGTCCCTGTGTTTGGAAGAGGCGAGGGGAGGGTGAGAGTGTCATTTACCACTCCCGCTGTTTATTGATTGGACTTTATAACTGTTCTCTTTTAGAATATCAGTGTTTAGCTACCTTACGCTGAGGGTGAAGTTGATCCGATTCGTGGGTGGGCGGGCTGGCTGTCGGTGGGTTTCCATGCTACTGTAGAAGTGTTTGTGGTTGAACAAGGAGCCATGATGTGTAAGGGCAAGGAGCTGGCTTGAAGGGATATATATATTAGTTCTGCTGTGTTTTTGGCTCTTTAGGAACGTTCTTGACGCTGTTGAGATGGTTAAGGGCGCCTCTGGGATCTACTTGATGAACATTATTCGTTTCTTGTTGTTTGAGTGTATCGTTGACGGCTGTCAACTTCCCTGCGGTTGATTCCATCATGTACCTTAGCGGACTTTTAATACTGATGATGCCCTTTTGTTCCTTTGTCTGTGGAAAATGTCTTGGCCATGATTCGCTGCTGTGATGAAGTCACTGCGGTCATGGCTTTTTCTGTCATGTTGGTCCAATGTGGTGGGATTTTGTGTCTGTGGCGGTCGGGGGGCTTGATGTTAGATTGGGGAAAGGGAATGTGAGTATACTCGTAGCTGGACATAAATGCTGCTCAGTTCGTTTTGCATTACTGGATTTTATTCTATAGCAGTTGGTACTGATTCTGATTTACCGAATTATTACTTGACGTATCAATTGATTTGTACTTACTCCAAGGCCTCTGTGGATACGGATTTGTTGTGGTCTTTGCTTCGCGGAAAGTGATCCTGCTCGACTGTAAGTATTCATTCATTTCCGGTCTCCTTTGAGCTGTTCTTCAAATGACGGGACCCCTTGGCTTCTTGTGATCGTTTTGCTTTCTTTTCCTTAGCTTTCGATTGTCCAGAGCGTGAGCGGTTGAAAGCTATGAGTTATATCATTTGAGTCGTTTCTTAATGATCTCGTCAAGCTGTGAGGAGGCCGACGAAAAGGTGTCTTGGTTTTAGTCGCAGAAGGTTTCCGCGAACAAAGTGTATCAGATCTGTTCATGAGTTCGAGTGTTGTTTTACTTTGCTGAATGACGCAGCCATTACTGCCCTGTCATGTGAACTTTACGCTCTCACTCATCTGTTCTGTTAGCTAAAGGCGTGGGATCGAGACTCGGTGGCCAAAACGTTGGTTGCGCTGCTGCGCAGTTGCATGAATTCCACGTGTCTCGCAGGCGCAGTACGTTGAAGGCAATTGATATACTGTGTACTCCGTACTTCCGTACTTTTAGAACAGCCGTTGATAGCCGGTGGTAATCATACACCACTAGTTTGCAAACGCGATGGAAGAATAACCGGTGTTTCCGCACTAGGTACATACATGTATCGGTTATTCATCCATCACTTTTGTAAACTAGTGGTGATAGTACTGTGCAAACTCGGTTATAGAAGGTAGAAATTGGATAGGCAGTATTCCGTAGCTTCCAGGGCCTCGGACTAGCGACGGGACGAATGCTCTGGTTGGTGGAGATTTAACTGCCTATTTAATTTAGCACCACGGAAGGAGGCACAGCGTCGGTTTCGTATCCCGTGCAGGGTTTGAACAACGCGAAAGACTTCATGCTGTCCTTTGATTCCAACCATTTCTGTCTTGTCAAGATCTGTCGAGAAGCTTATTCTTTAGTGTCCAGCGTCGTCACTGAAGGACTCAAAGGAATTTTGAATCTCTTCCACGTGCACTTCGAACCACGTACAGATGTACCGTTTGGGAATAATAGCGGCTGGACTCTGGGGCCTTGGCTTTAGGGGGCGGATCAATCTCGCTTCCCTAAACTCAGTCCAAGGCGTTCCTTCGATTTTCTGATTTGCTACAGTCATAATCCTTCTTTCCCAGGATGGATCCTTTTCAATGCATAGGGCGCCCCAATTGCCTAAATATAACACCACACCTGGACTCGCCATTGGACCGCTGCAGTTTGACGTGCTTCTCAAACGAGGCACAGGGCTTGTCCTGCCTGCACGCTGTGATGGCGCAGGGCTGGGGCTGAATTGGACGGTTCTCCTTAAGCACGGTCGATGGCCTCAGTGCTCCCTCATTCTCTGACCACATTGTTTGTTATACCGGACACCACTCTCTTTATACCATAATCCAAGTTCTCTAAGAGTTATCCTGTTTCTGAACCTCATCGTTTTTCTTGTATCAGACCTTGACATCAGCAAGAATGGAGAAACCTGGAGGTACGTGCCATTCTCCTCGAAAGTAGTCTGTCAAAGAGCCCGTCATTGAGGCTGACCATTAGCAGCTCCCCCATACGAAGCCAACCCAATTTCACAATACGCTCAACAACCTGTGCATCAGCAACCAATAGCTCATCACGAGTGCGTACCTCATGCTATTTGCGTTGGAGGGATGGAGGAACTGACCGCCGCAAAGCAGCTACAACAACCACCAGGCCATCACACCCGCACAACCCATGGCGTCCCCGAACGCAGCACCAAAGCAGGAATATTATGCACCCCAGCAGCAGCAGCAGCAAGTCGCGGCGCCTCAGCAGTCAACCTACCAAACCGTTACCCCTCTTGCCAGTCTGCAGGATAATCCCGCGCCGGTAGACTGCCCCATTTGTCACACGAGGGCGATGACGAGGGTAGAAGCTGTATCAGGAAATACCACACAGTAAGTGACAGTTGTTTCTATAACAGTGGTCTACGGTTTAGTACTGACAGTTGCTTAGTGCCTGGGCTGCCGTCATCTGTTTCTGCTGCTGTCTTGGATGTATCCCTTACTTGGTCCGTTCACTTAAGGATACCGATCATCATTGTGGTCACTGTGGTGCTGTTATTGCAACTTTCCACTCCAGTGGACGTACGGTCGTCAAGGCCCATGCTTAAGGTTTACACTGGAATTTTTGATTTGGGAAGGGTGCAGCATTTGATACCTGGTTGTGAATTGTGATTGTAATGGCTCGTTCTTATAATTGTGAGATTGATGTTGGGGGTTTCCGGTAGTGAATATTGATATGCTGTTGGCAGCATTAGCCAAATGATGGAAGATTTTCAATACGCATCGCTGATCGTCCACTTATTTGTGAAACATACTGATCGCTTTGCCTTTTACCGCGGGTTTCGTTTTCGTGTCCGCGACATCGCGGACAATTGTCAGTAGAAGAAAAGCTCTTGCTGATTTGTTGCTCCAACATGCCAACCCGATACAATTCATTACGCGGAAACTCCAAGCAACTTGAGGTGATACATATCAGACGCTATCATGTCAAGGACATTGTATTGACCAAGGATATAGTGATATATATTATAGGCCAGTAACATTGTTCATGTGATGTGAGGGACATAAGAAGACCATTGGGGCACTTGATATGCACCCACTGGCAGGTTAGCAACATTCTTGAAACACTCCACAACGAGGTACACACGCGAAAATACATATGTGAGCCACAATAGAGGCATCACAGTAAACATGAGAAGAAACACAATGCCCGCAAGAACAATCTCGCCCCATACCTTGATCCGATTGTCCTTGCATCGGCGAATCCTCTGACCCTCAACGCGCGTATTGGTAAGACCAGCCAAGCCGCGATTCGCTGCTGGATATTGCGACCAAAAGATGAACGGCCCGAACAAAAGGCCAGTCATGGTAACAGACGACGCTGCAAGTCGCCATAGAATCTCTTCGAGTCGCGAAGAAAAAGGTGCGTTCCACGCAACAAGATGGAGGCCACCGTACAAAGACCCGGCGGCTGCGAGTCCAAACCAGAGTTCATTTCGTGCCAGCGTATATATGATGTTGTCTATCCGTGGTTTTACCCTTGGGTTTAAGTCTCTTTCCTCTTTGCCATAGGGATGAAGCTTGTGCCTTGAACGGAGGTCGTGCTCGAGGTCGTATTTTTCAATGGCTTGCAAGGCAAGTTTCCATCTGAAAACGTCGACAGGTGACAAATGGTCAATTGCTGTATTACGTACCGTTGCACCGGCCGGAAATCGAAAACCGGCTGACGATAGGTAATTCTGCGATCTCAACCATTGCATAATACGATATCTAAATTTGGAATTCGAAAGGCGGCGGAAGTCTCGGTCGTATTCCAAGTCGCTACTTGGATGATTGGCATCTGTGGATTTGGCTGACCTGACTTGAGAGCATTCATGTGGCGCCCGATCTGGAAGGCCATCTCTATAAGTCAAGGCAGTTGTAGTAGGATTAGCAAAACTCATGTCACTGAGCTTAGGATCTCGAAAGGGCCATATGCCGTCGAATTCATCTTTTGCACCTCCTCTTATATCATAGGCATTACACTCATCGCCGCTAATCCTGGAAGTCATCCACATGTAAGCGAAGATTGGCATAATGTTGTCACCTTGTATAAGCGTTGGCTCGTCAACATTGAGTGGCTTAGACCACCATAAGAGGTAAATCAGCAGGGTGCAAAGGGAGTGGCCGAAGGTATTGAGTTCAAGCAGGCTGACCGGCAGCGACTGCGCCAATCTTGACATACATTGAATGCAGAACCACAATGCCTGGGCACAGACTAAAGTCTTTTTAATTCCGTCCGCTTTGCTCTTATCTTGGATCTGCTCCTGTGAAATATCAGGAAGGATATCAGGCTCATGCTCCAGGAGGAAACGGAGACCATCTGGTGTTAAGGCGACGCGTGTCCTATTTTGGGGCAAAAACGGTTCTTCTGATGTGCTGCTATCCAGAGCAAACCCTCCCATGACCGCATAAAAGCCGTGGACTAGGGTCCATGCAGACTTCTCATATCGAAACTTTTCGGAAGGCGGCGAATCAGGCATTCCCGCTTTAGTGCAGCAACGAAATCCGAAGGATCGGAAGCAAGCTGTAACGAAACGGTGAAATCGAGATTGAGAAGGGTGATGGCCCGAATGATCCCTGATATGAATCAGTATCTTCTTCGCCTCCTTGCGCTGATGCCAAGCGACATAGGCTACCATTTCTGGAGCCAACAAGCCCAAAAGCAGCCACTTCAATTTCCTCCATATTTGCCGTTTTGTCCTCTGGTGCTCTGGTATGTTTAGATGTACAGCTGTCCACACGCACAGAGATATGGTAATGATGCAGCTGGATAAAATTCCCCATGTACCTCTGACAGTAGGCTCCGGAACCCAAGCCGTAGTCGGATTACTCGTGACATTACCAAATACATCCATCATAGCAAGTTAATCCGATTTGAGCAGTCTGACCGGAAAACCCATAAAACAACGCTCAAAAGCCACTGTCTGATCCGAAATTGTAGTGAAAAGACTTTAAGCGGAAGGAAACCAACAGGAAGATACTTGAGATGATCCCGACATCCAGATGGGCGCAAACAGTATGCAAAGATGAGATATCGAGCTTTGCCAGCATGGTCCCTCACTATCAAACAGTATAAGGAAAGACGTAGAGCTCAAGAAATATATATAAGACATCGATGTGTCTTTGAAGGCAGGAAGAAACAAGACTGTACAGCGACGCAGGCTACAACTATCGGTGGACTCCACGGTCTAAAAATACGCCGTTGCCTCTTCCATATGAGTCGTGTGGCAACGCAGTGCTGTGGCACAGCGAAATAAGTGCACGAGAGCCTATCATGTTTTGAGGTACTCCCAGGTAAACCCGTGTCTGTAGGTACTTGGCCAATGGTCGCCGACGAGTGATGCAGGGTCGCTGTCTGAAACTTTGAGAGGCGTGGCAGGATTATTATAACCGTTCTGACAAATGCGAAAGTGGCTAAAGGATTTCGAGGCGGAGGAGGAGCCATAGGTCCATAGGTTAACCGCGCGCGTCGATGCTCATCCACCGGAATCTAGCAAACTCCTTAGAACAAGCCTCATGTTTGTCCTCCACGAATTCAGCAGTATCTAGAGTGGCTAGATACACCGTGGGTACGAGTAAACTCTTCACAAGAACAAAAAGTGCGTTGAAACATTTGCCGGTAACGATACTGTAATTTTGTCTAGGGAGTTTGAAAACGAGTAAGATCCACGGCTAGGGCGCCCTTGATGCCACACGTTGATCTCACCAGAGGATCTCATTTGGGTGGCCGACTACAACATACTGCAATCAATTATTGCCGCCAACGGTCAATCACCCAAGTCCCATGTTATCCAAGCTACTTCGATGGTTTTTAATATATGGAAATTTCGAAGAGCGTGTCCTTTGACCTGCGTTCCAAGGACGGACTCGATCGATGCAACGATCAACACCCGTGCTTCTACTCCCTGCAATATGATTCATCCATGGCACCAATGAGCTTGAAATACCAAACCCCTCTTTCAACTCCACCTCTCTCATGGTCATAAGCATCTCTATTTTCTCTTCTTTGCCGAATTCAATGTAATGCAACGCAACACTTGAGCTTTCACCTGCGTCAAAGTATTTGACAACCAACGTTGTGACAATGGGTCGGTTTCCAGAGCCACAATCTACATTACCGTTCTGGCGTACACAACCGCATGAGCTGGACACTCACCGTACTACTGAAAGCCTTCCCACAGAGTGTGATGTCTTGATCATAGGTGCTGGCTATGCAGGCGCTGCCACTGCTTTCCATCTTCTGAAGGACAGTATTTCGCCGCCTTCTGTTGTTATTCTCGAAGCCCGTCAAGCATGTTCAGGAGCGACAGGCCGTAATGGTATTTCAATGTTTGTCTCAAAATCCGGACAAGTGAGCTGATATAAGGGCTTGAAAGGCGGCCATCTCAGGCCCGAAGTTTACTTCAATATGCCAACTTATATTGAGAAATACGGTTACGAAGCGGCAGCTGAGATATCTAAATTTGAAGTATCGCACTTACAAGCTATCCGGGATTTGGTTGAGAAAGAGCAAATTGATTGCGACTTGACGTTGACCCGGACCTATGATGTTTTCCTCGACGAAGAGTATGCAAAGACTTCAAAACAAGCGTATGACAAGATGATAAGATCTGGCATTACTTCGATCAAAGATGCACATTACACGCCTGCAAAGCAAGCAGAACTAGTTTGTGACCCATTGAACTTGCAAAGACCTGAGGTCAAAAGTTCCGACCGCGGACTAACCCATTCAGGTCTGTGGTGTCAAAGGCGCTCGAGGCTGCTTCAGCTTCACGGCGGCCCATATCTGGCCCTACAAATTCATCATGTATCTACTCGCTTTCGCTGTCGCCAAAGGAGCCAATCTTCAGACCACGACTCCCGCCACTCATATATCCACTACTGTTGACAACGACGGCTTCTGGACCGTAGCCACACCGCGCGGCGCCATCAAAACTAAAAAGCTCGTCTTCGCTTCAAACGCCTATACAGCTGGCATTTCCCCCCAGTATGCCCAGAAAATAATCCCCACCCGCTCCATCTGCAGCCGTATCGTCACTCCCCCCGGAAAATCAGTCCCAGTGCTGACGAATACCTATTCTATCCGTATTGGGCCCGGGCAGTATAATTATCTTATCCCGCGCCCAGATGGGAGTATCATTGTTGGTGGTGCGGAGGTGATTCCTAATGCGCAGAGCTCGAATCGCGAGCATTGGTACAACGTCACCGATGACAGCACGTTGATCGAGCCAGTCAAGAATTACTTTGACGGGTTCATGCAGAGGACTTTTAGAGGGTGGGAGGATAGTGGGGCGGTGACAGATATGGTTTGGACTGGTAGTGAGTAATTCATCGATTTCAACCTTCTCGATCCCTTGATTCCTGCATCCTCTTCCCCAGCGCTCCCGAACCCCCTACTGTTCCCGACCAACCCTAACGACCCCCCACAGTCACAGGCTTCACCCACGACCTCCTCCCCCACATCGGCCACGTCCCCTCCCGTCCAGGTCAATTCATAGCCGCCGGCTTCAACGGCCACGGTATGCCCTTGATCTTTCTCACTGGAAAAGCTATCGCAGAGATGATCGGTGGAAAGACGTATGAGCAGACCGGATTACCGAGGGTGTGGAGGACTAGCCAGGAAAGGCTGGATAGTGAGAGGAATGATGTTTTGACGCCATGGGAGCTTGGTCGGGCGAAGCTGTGATGGGCGTGGGTGCGTCCTGGTCATGAGGGTGGGAGAGGTGTTTCGTTTATGCGGTTCTCGTGAAGATGGAGATGGCGTTCTTGTTACGACAAATAATGGACATGGCCCCAATCTTGCGTTCTGCCATCTCCCAGAATCCCTCTCAAGTCCCAACGCACCCCTACTAACATCTTCCCCACTATGCATCCAAACCTCAAAACCATCACATAAACAAACACCACACACCATCGAACCAGCAACCCAACAACCCTCCAAACCGACCTCAGCACACTTTCCAACATCCCACCCACCCAACTTCTTACCCGTCCCATCCCATCCCATCCAGCCCTAACCCTCACCCTCACCCTCCAAACCCCCAACCGCCAACCTAACCACAAAGCCCCAAACCCCACCTCAGCCCCCAGCCCTCAAAAAACCCTATAGCCACTCCCTCATCCCAAGCCATGAGAAGTCTGAAAAAACCCAAGGTACGGCTCCAGGGAACCGCGAGAGTAGGCATGTGGAATTGGGAAATTAGGGCGGGATGGTGGAGCCGAGAGGGGTAGGGGATCTCGGGTTGGGTGTTTTTTTGAGCGGAGAAGAGAAGGGAAGGGAGGGGGGAGTGGAGGTATGTACTGTAAGAGGTGCGCAGGATTGTAGATGCATGATGAGTATAGATGGATGTGCGGGTCATGCTGTAGCTCTACCCATCGTATCTGGCTTTCCTTAGCCCCGGCGCCCCGATATCTGATCGGACATGAATTCGAGGTAGGGGGGTAGCGCGAGAGTCCGTAGTGGGATTTTAGCTGGGGGGGGGGGGGGGGGGTTTGACGTATATGGGTGAGTTGTAAAGCTGATATGTAGGAATATTACTGCTCTTATCACTTGCCGTGTCGCGGTAGGAATGTACATGTGGAATGCTGAAGATGGCTCTGCTTGCGTGTCCGGACTGGTGGGGGTGTAGTGTCAATCTGGCGACGTTCCACCCTACCCTTACTTCCACTGCCTCCAGTAACTCTACCCTTACGCGGTCTTCTTCCCCCCTGCCACGAAACACAGCTGGCTCCACTGGCTTCACTGTTCTCTGCACCTACTCTGGCTTTATCTCCGTTGGGACCTGTTGAAATTGTGATGACCCCTGCGGTGGAAAGTGCTCGTATTGTTTCTGAGGATGAGACAATAGATATGATGGTTGTGAGAATGACGATGGCGACGAGGGTAGGGAGCAGGAGTAGAAGGACAACAGCAAGGCCCGAAGGATTCAAATCGGTGTGCTAACTAAGCGTTACTGACTATATTTGGGAGGGTGTAGATATAGGAAGCAATTGGGCTACCACTATGCGACGCGGGGCCCCCTATGCACAGCGGTGGCCACGATAAGGGGATGTATATGTAGGAAAATGGGATACCAAACATCTTACCTATGGACAATGCCAAGTGAAATCATTGCCTCTTCGGATTCAGCCGAAACAGTGCGACGTATGTCTCTTGATCCCTCCTTGGCTGCATGTACGTTAGTTGCCTGCTGGCTCAAACTTCGAAAAGTCGAACAATGGAATTCGTCTTAGGCATCACTGGCTTGCGCGAATCATCACTGTTTTCTAGAATCCGAACCGACCTATCTTGGCGGGTGAAAAGTGCTCGGAAGGGAGCGAGGCAACACACAACGATGGCTGTTGATCGGTCAGACACTCTGCATAGAGAAAGGGGGGGGGTAAGCAGCCATCGGGTACGCACCAACTGTCTGCTCGATCGAGGTCCACAAGTAAAGCTAAGTGACTTCGTTTTGCTTGGTGGTAGAGCTGACTACAACCACACGAACGATCGCAAAGGTCATGGTAATTATCACGAGAGAGAATATGCCCGCCAATGCTAATTTTTGTCGGAGGCTGATACGTACATTCCATAGCATATGGAAGGGTATGATCGTTACTAGAATGTGTTGTTAGTCTCCTTTTTCTTGATAACCGAACGTATGAAGAGCTTACTGAAGGCATCGGTCACAACATTGAGGGCACAATTGGATATAATGGTGTCGCGCTGATACCTGAGCGCAGACGGGCCAGAGCAATGACCTAGAGCGGTCAGAACACAATCAAATCATATGATACTCGGGCACTTACTGGCAATTTGTACAAAGGGAGGAACTAGGCAGTTATACTCGAGGTCACCGATGCAAACGAGATACGATGCCGCGGTAAAAGCTGAAACACACCACCATAAAGCCTTCTGTCCTTTGACGTTCTGTCCCAGTTTGCGGAAGAAAATCAAAAACGACAGCTTGATCGTCCACAGGTTTGAGTAGAACAGATTGATTACTGCTACAAATCCCCATAGAAACAATTCTACGTCTGCCTCTGAGCTTGGTGGAGGTGGAAACACTTGGCCGCTTGTGGCGAGAATACCTCGATACATAGGTCGGCGGATGATGTGTCAAACGATAGTAGTAGCATGAACAGTTAACCAGGCCATCAGAACGAAAGCGTCATCGACGAATAGATGCCGGAAACTTCTAATTCGTACATAGATTCGAAAGACTAAAAAGAGGAGTGGGAAAACGAGACCTCCCCAGACAAGCCCCTGGGAGAATGTTAGTAGTGTTCAGCAGCGAAGGTAACTCGCGGCTGATGTTTTCAAAGAATCGGAATTTACAGCAAAGGCAACCTCATACACTCGAGCAGGTTCAGTGGGTGGAGGTGGTCTTTTCGCTTCCATTGCTGAATTCAATTTTTTGACCAACAGTTTTGAAGCCGTGTGACTAAGAATGAATTCCGAGAGAGATGCCTAAAGAAGAGCAGGACTGCTTTTTGGAAGGATCAAAGAAGACGAGTCTGTTGGATGATGTGCACGACCTCATCCTGGATGTGTGCTCTTGATGTAAAGGTATGCAGATACGCCTAGCAGAGCTTTCCATTCTCAGGTGAACAAACCAACGGTCAAGAGTTTCTTCGCCGCAGTCAAGCATACTCGTGTCCTATCAGCATCTTTGTATTCTCGCATCGTGTCAGGTCTTCTCCAGTATAGCTTGTTGTAACAGATGACGGCACGCGTGTTGCTTAGGTCTAGCCCCGTCGCACTCACGGCATAGCGTTGTAGTTCATCAGGTTCTATCATTGATCATCGGCTCGTGAGGAAATCCTCCATCCCTAGGGTACACCATGGATGGGATCCGGGCCCCACTCTAGGCTCTTGGACCGCAATGCAAGCTGCACCTCAAGCAAACAGTTACGCCGCATCGTATTGGATTCATAAAAAGCGGAAAGACAACTCATTCGAAGCGCCAATGACACATGGTTGAGGCCTTGAGACTGGACAAGGCACAACAGAGCTTTTAGTTGCGTCCGGTAAAGCTTAGCTTGTACGTTGCACTTGCGAGGCTGAATAGACAGGGTTCACTTGTTATGCATTGCCGAGTCAGGTTCCTGTCGGCCACATCTTTAAAGACATCGATCGCTTTGGGGAAGCAGATGGTAGGCAAAGAACTTGAAGTTATTCGTGTATCTGGTGTATGACGTGTTCATGGTTTTGCATCACTCAAAAGATCTTATTTGGGCTTATTAAGCCGCGTTATTTCTATTCAATTAATGTTAGGGGTCAGCGTTCATACTTTAAACATGTCTATTGGTTCAAATAACTTAATTTCACCAACCCTCGTCATCGTGCAATTTAAGCGCCAGGGTGCTCAGAGTCTGTCTGCGCGATATGTGTTTACGATCATTGAGACAGCGTGCTACTTGCTCAGGTGGCACGATGCATTCTTGCAAAGAATGCGCTGGAGTAAGGAGATAGATGGCATATACCACTGTCGAGTTGAGTGATCTCAACACTAGCAGCGAGAACGATTGGAACGACTCAGCTTTGGAGGACCAACGACATATAGTAGAAACCAAGTCCACTGTTCAAGTGCGCCTTCTCACAAATCTAAGACGTGTTCTTCGGCGGCAGGCAGTCCCTATTGCCAAGTCGCCTCCAGACGATCTCGAGCAACTCTTAGAGGGCGCAGACGAGGTGTCTACTGCTGGTGTTGGCGCTAGCCTACGCAAGGATTATGTGCTCTTCAAGAGCGTTCCTGGCCCGGAATTGATCAAGTCCCTGGTTCTGTTCAAGTGTTTTCCAGCCCCTGTAGCAGGTACATATGGCTAGCTGAGCTATTTTACAAGAGCATGCTAAGATTTGGAAACAGAGAATAATTCTGATGAGGTAACGAGTATTTTCGATAGTAGAGGAACATTTTCCGAGTGCTTGAGCCAGTTTCGAACCTTTTTGGAGCTCCAGCATCCAGAACGCTTGCAACTTTGGTATGTCCTTTCCTAACTATTCTTGCCTCTAATTCGGAATTCATATCTGATGAGGACCATGAACAGTGTGCTTGCTGCCGAGAGCCCCTTGTCGAGGACTACGCTATCATCCAGCCAGAGTCTTTCCAAAACACTTCTAGGATCAGTCAAGGACAGGACTCAGTCACCAAAACAAGCTGTCGTACTTGTATTAGGACAGTGTTGGCTGTTGTCGAAATCTGTTAAGAGTGATTTGATGAAGAATAACTCCGCTGTACAGCTAAAATGGCAAACCAAGCTTCCTTCAAAAAGTGACTTATCCCTCAGGAGCAAAATTTGAAGACTGCCGGCTAATGAATCATATCCCAGACGGTTTCAATCATACGCAGAATATATTCCAACCGTTTGAAGCAGAGTTTGCCTTCTGTTGGCAGTTAGAAGTACCAAAGTATGTCAGTGATCTCGACATATATGTCTGGCAACGTTACCGCAAGCCACCAAAATCACAACGAGCGTATGTGCTACGACCTGCCCTTGCAGACCAGCGGCTACAGAGGCTCATAATCAGACTCGATTCCACAGAACAATTGGCCAAATATGAGAAGCAACGATGTCTGATCTTAGCCTGGGATCTTTCGACAAGAACTTCGAGGCAAGGGTCAGTTCTGGACGAGCTATGTCTGAGCATATTGGCTGTCTTCCACTTGATCATTGGAGACACAAGTAAATTTCTGGAGGGTCTCAACGAGCAATTAGACTATCTGGTATGGACATTTTCTGCAGTAAGCAGCTGTGATTACTTTGTACTCATGACCCTTATAGTATTTCGAAGGTCGAAGTAGTCCCTCAGCAAGCAAGATCGAATATTTACTCCATGTAGATGACTGTCGCCAGGAAGGCATCAAAGGATTGCAAGAGGCTTCAGCATTGTTGGAAAACTTACGAACATCACTGGGCGAACCCGCCCCAGGCTATACTGGGTGGCAAGCTACCGCAGAGTTGTTGCTTCAAGTGACCGAACTCTCGGCGGATCTGATATACTTGACAAATGAGCTGATCTCCGCAGGGAGCAGAATTGAGGAGATGCGCAAAACGGTACGTGTGCTGTCCATTTCGTACGTTCATTAGGTACTCGAGACCACAATCTAATCGTTGTACATGTTTCAGATCAATGAGAAGCTAGGCCTCGAGCAAATTCGAAGATCAACTATCCTCGCATTCCTGGCTGCCTTGTATATCCCGTTGGCGTTTGCTTCCGTATGTATCATTCCGGTCTCTAGAATCCTGACTGCAGGCAGTTCTAACAGCGATAAACAGAGCATATTCAGCATGAACATGACAGATCCAGCACTGGATGGCGCCTTCCAAAATATAACGAACACGACTCGCGACGCAAATGCGACCAACCCGTTCACCCTAAATACTCAAACGGAGTTGCTGGCTCATGTGATATCTGCTTCGGGCGCCGTCACCTACTCTTGGCTTCTGTTCATCGGAATCGCCGTGGCGCTTGTAGCTGGAAGTTTCATTCTTCCAGTAATCATGGGACCGATTGTCCGATTGGCACTCCAGTCTATTGTTGAATACCGCGCCTATTGGCGTCTAGTATACCCGACAATGTTGGCACTCTGGGTCATTGTTGCATACATTATGCTTCCCACTATGGGGGTAATAGCCTTTCAAGAAGAGTACGATACAAGGTTCCTGTTTGCTCCTGTGGTCCAGTTGAGCTTCCAGCTGCTGCTCCCGGCCGTTGCCTTTTTCTCGATATTCCAAGGGCGCGGTCCATTCAGGTGGTTTAAGGGGCGACAGGGAAAGCGTAGCATCGGAAGCATCGGGAGGCGATTGTGCTTCGTAGGCATTAGTATCCCCTGTGCTCTGTACTCCAATCCATTTTACACGTACGATGGTCCCTCTTCTATCATTATAGTTGGCTTCATACCTCTGCTTATCTTGCTTTGGATGTTGGCCGGAAGATCGATCAGGCGATCCTTCGTGCGGACATGGTCTAAAATGCGGCGCCGCCAATCCTGAAGATCGCAACAGCGGATACGACTAAGCGCAAGAACCGTCAAAGATCTACCGATACTTATGTACGGTTCCTGACGACTAGAATTTCCACCCTATGCCAATCTATCACCGATCAACCTTCTGCAATTAATCTCCCGTTGAACATCAAGATTAGAGCTTTTGATGCTAAGAGCTGACCTTCTGATAACTTTATCAGTGGATAAAATTGAACAATCTTGCAGTGTACTGCTTTACGTTTGTGAACGCATTACTGTTAGAATACGGTCAGAATAAAAGAAACCCTTCGGAAGCACTCAGCTTCAAGTCATGAGACGTATTATAGACGAAGAAAATAATTATATATTAAAATAAACTAATAATTCATTCTTCTATATCATTAACTTTCATTTAATAAAGTTAATTTTTATTAATTTAATTCGGCCAGCGATGAAACCCACCTGTACGCGGTGCTGGCTACGAACCTACTGTCTAGCTACAGTAGAGCCTAGAGGTTATCAAAAGTTTGAATGACATCGGGGCGCTGCGTGGTGGTGAAGCGCTGTGCG
>JAABUS010001216.1_pt1 | contig 58070 bp, 51 predicted proteins | sample 5560161 | NCBI WGS metagenome assembly JAABUS01 (sample SAMN10711885, study PRJNA513376) | rock metagenome | isolation source: Antarctica rocks | place: Antarctica: Victoria Land, Trio Nunatak nord | collected 2016-01-04
CGACCGCGGCAGCAACTACACCTCGCACGAGTTCCACACAGCCCTGGTCGACCTCGGACTGCGCCATTCGACCGGCAGGACCGCGGTCTGCTACGATAACGCGATGGCCGAGTCATTCTTCGCGGCCTTCAAGAATGAGCGTGTCCACCGCACCGTCTACCCAACTCGGGCCCACGCGATCCGGGACATCACCACCTACATCGACAGCTGGTACAACAGCGAGAGACTGCACTCGGGCCTGGGCTACCAGACGCCCAGCGAAACCCACGCCGGCTACCAAAAAGCAGCTTGAAAGCGCAAAAGACCATGTCCGAGAAACGCGGGGCAGATCAGCAGCGGCGGTCGGTGAGGCTTATTCACGCTGACCCGTTGATTTGGTTTGGTCGGCGCGCTTTCGAGGAGAACGGCTCGTCCCCACCACTACCCGCGCCAACACGCAGGCACCGATTGTCGGGATCGCTGAACGGGCCGCGGACCTCCTACGAGGAGCCGTCTGACGTAAGGGCGATGCCTATGGAACCGGGTCCTCCGCTGTCTACCGAGGTCGAGGTGCTACGCCGCCGCTGTGGATCCAAAGTGCCGCCGCCCAGGCCAGGGCCCGTGTCCGTGAAAGGTTGAGCCGGCCGACCAGCAAGCCCGGATCGACGCCCAGGTCGCTGCCGGGCGGGGGTCCAGGATCGACCTGGCCACCGTCGCGCCCGGTGACGCGATCGCGTTCCGGAACGACCCGAGCCGGCCCGGGGTCCCGGCGTCGGCTGGCCGGGTCGGCGACGGATCGGGCACCGCTGCTCCCGCACCCGGCCGACCCGCCGGCTGCCGGTCTACGGTCGCGCCGGCGCACGTCGGCGCGGGAGCCCGGTTCTGTCCGACCCCGTCCCTAGCGTTCGGGCCGTGGCTGCCACCAAGACCGTCCATCGGTGCACGGAGTGCGGCTGGTCCACGACCCGCTGGGTCGGACGCTGCGCGGAGTGTCAGGCGTGGGGGTCACTGGTGGCGGCCGCGACCGGGCCGCGACCGGCGGCCGCGCCGCCGGCCGGGGTCCGGGCCGGCGCGGTGACCACCCCCCGCCCGGTCACCGCGGGTGCCGTGCCGATCGCCAGCGTCGGTGCCGCCGACGCCCGGGCCGGTGCGACCGGCATCGGGGAGCTGGACCGGGTCCTCGGCGCCGGCCTCGTTCCCGGCGCGGTCGTCCTGATGGCCGGCGAGCCCGGCGTCGGCAAGAGCACGCTGCTGCTGGACGTGGCGGCCCGCTGGGCCCGCGTGCACGCCCCGGTTCTCTACGTGTCCGGGGAGGAGTCCACCGCCCAGATCCGCATGCGGGCGGACCGGATCGGTGCTCTGGACGATCGGCTGTATCTCGCGGCGGAGACCGAACTCGGAGCGGTGCTCACCCAGGTGGAGAACGTGCTCGGCCCGGCGGCTCACACGTGCGCGACCGCCGGGTCCGGCGCCCAGCCGCTGCTGGTGGTCGACTCCGTGCAGACGGTGTCCAGCTCCGACGTCGACGGCGGCCCGGGCGGCGTGACGCAGGTTCGCGAGGTCGCCGCGACGCTCATCGGACTGGCGAAGTCGCGCGGGATGACGGTGGTGCTGGTCGGCCATGTCACCAAGGACGGGTCGGTCGCCGGGCCGCGGACGCTGGAACACCTGGTCGACGTCGTACTCGAGGTCAGCGGTGAGCGGTCCGGATCACTGCGGCTGCTTCGGGCGCTGAAGAACCGGTTCGGCCCGACGGAGGAGATCGGTTGCTTCGCCCTCGGCGAGGACGGAATCACCGGACTGCCGGACCCGTCCGGGCTGTTCCTGTCCCGGCACGCCGGCCCGGTCCCCGGCACCTGCGTCACCGTCGGCCTCGAGGGCACGCGTCCCCTGGTCGCGGAGGTGCAGGCCCTCGTCGCCGGGTCCACAGCGCCAATGCCGCGGCGGACCACCAGCGGACTGGAGTCGTCCCGGACCGCCATGGTGCTGGCCGTCCTGGAGCGCCGGGCCGGGATCGACCTGCGCCACCAGGAGGTCTACGCGGCGACGGTCGGCGGCGTCCGGCTCACCGAGCCGGCCGTCGACCTGGCGGTGGCACTCGCCGTCGCCACAGCCGCCCAGGACCGCCCGCTGCCCGCCGAGCTGGTCGCCTTCGGCGAGATCGGCCTCGCCGGCGAGCTACGGCCCGTCGCCGGGGTGCGCCGCCGGCTCGCCGAGGCCGCGCGCCTCGGGTTCCGCGGCGCGATCGTGCCGGCCGGCTGTGTCGCGGCCACCGACGTCCCGGCCGGGCTACTGGTCGTCGAGGCCGCGGACCTGGCGACAGCGCTGGTGGCCGGGGACCGGGCCGCCGACGCCCTGCAGCGGTCCCCGGCCCGGGCCGTACCCCCGCGTCGCATGCCCTCCGGTCGCACGCCACCAGACCGCACGCCACCAGACCGTGAACCACCGGTCGGCGGCCTTCCGACAGCTCGTGACGAGTTGGCCGCGGCTCGTGTCCATCGTGCGGCCGACAAGCGGCCGCGCCGGTAAAGTGATCGCTGAACAACCTGTGCGCCGGAAGCAACCTATGCGCCGTGGGCGCTGAGGGCTGTGTGCGCCGACCATCGGGTCCGGATCGGAGGTGGTGCGGGTGTCCCCCACCGACGGTGGCCCGGAGCTGCTGCGGGAGACCATCGCCGCAGTCGCGCCCGGAACCGAGCTGCGCGAGGCACTGGAACGCATCCTGCGCGGCCGGACCGGCGCCCTGATCGTCCTGGGCTGGGACAGCTCTGTCGAGGCCATCTGCACCGGCGGGTTCGGCCTCGACGTCGAGTTCACCGCCACCGGCCTGCGCGAGCTGGCGAAGATGGACGGCGCGATCATCGTGGACCCGGCCGCGAACCGGATCGTGCGCGCGGCGGTGCACCTGGTGCCGGACCCCACGATCCCGACGATGGAGTCCGGCACCCGGCACCGAACCGCACAGCGGGTGGCCCAGCAGACCGGTCACCCGGTGATCAGCGTCAGTCAGTCGATGCAGATCATCGGGGTGTACCTCGGCGACCGCCGCTACGTCATCGAGGACCCGGCGCAGATCCTGTCCCGGGCGAACCAGGCGCTGTCCACCCTGGAGCGGTACCGCAAGCGCCTGGACGAGGTGTCCGGGACGTTGTCCGCGCTGGAGATCGAGGACCTGGCCACGGTCCGGGACGTCGGAGCGGTCGCCCAGCGGTTGGAGATGGTCCGCCGGATTGCGAGCGAGGTCGCGGGGTACGTCATCGAGCTCGGCATCGAGGGCAGGTTGTTGGCCCTGCAGCTGGACGAGCTCGTCGCCGGCGCGGACACCGAGCGGGAGCTGCTCGCCCGCGACTACGTCCCGGACCCGGAGAACGTCGGCCACCACCTGGCCGAGCTCGACGCGCTCACCGACGTCGACCTGCTCACCCAGCTCCCGGTCGCGAAGGCGTTGGACCTGCCGGTGCTGCTGGAGACCGCCGTCAGCGCGCGCGGGCACCGGCTGATGGCCCGCCTGCCCCGGTTGCCCGGCCCGGTCGTGGACCGGCTCGTCGACCACTTCGGCGGGTTGCAGAAGCTGCTGGCCGCCGGGATCGAGGACCTGCAGCAGGTCGAGGGCATCGGCGAACTGCGGGCCCGCGCCGTCCGGGAGGGCCTGTCCCGCCTCGCCGAGTCGAGCATCCTCGAGCGCTACGTCTGATTCGCCCGTCCGGGCGTACACTCGGCAGCTCGACAGGGGAGCGCCGCTCACGGCGCTGAGAGTGCGGGAATCCGCAGACCCTCGAACCTGATCCGGTTCACACCGGCGTAGGGAGTCGGGCTTCTCAGCTGTGCCTCCCCCTTCCGTACCCGGGAGGGACGCATGACCACGTACACCGAACAGCAATATTCGACCGGTCCGGCGGGCTCGGTTCGCGCCAGCGGGCCGCTGCGGCGCTGGCGCGTCGTCGACCTGGTGACCGCGGCCTTCCTCGGCATTGCGTTCGGCGCGCTGTTCCTGGTCTGGAACCAGGTCTACGCCGCGCTGTCCCCGCTGTTCACGGCCGTGCCCTCGCTCGGCGGCCTGGTCAGCGGGCTGTGGCTGCTCCCGGGCGTGGTGGGCGGGCTGGTGATCCGGCGCCCGGGCGCGGCGCTGTTCGTCGAGCTGCTCGCCGCGTTCGCCGAGATGGTTTTCGGCAGCCAGTGGGGCGCGACGGTCCTGATCTCCGGCCTCGTGCAGGGGCTCGGCGTCGAGCTCGTCCTCGCCCTGGTGCTCTACCGCCGGTTCACCGCCGCGGTGGCGGCCACGGCCGGCCTGGTGTCCGGCTTCGTCGAGATCGCCGGGTACGAGTGGTGGACGGCGACCTGGACCGTCCAGCCCTGGTCGGCCAAGCTGCTGTACCTGGGGTGCGTCTGCGTGTCCGGACTGGTGATCGCTGGCCTGGGTGGGTACGCGCTGGTCCGAGCCCTCGCCGGCACCGGTGCGCTCTCGGCGTTCCCGCCGGGCGTCGAGCACGCCGAGCGCACTGCTTCCTGAGGCCGGCGACGGCTGCGGCGATGGGTGCGCCGGCGGTGGACGTCCGGGGACTGACCTGGCGGCCGGTGGGACGCCGCGAACCGACCCTGCGCGAGGTCGACCTGCAGGTCGGGGCCGGCGAGCGGGTGCTGCTCGCCGGCCCCAGCGGCAGCGGGAAGTCCACGCTGCTCCGGGCGGTCGCCGGCGTATTGACGACCGCGGACTCCGGAACACTGACCGGGCAGGTGGCTCGCGGCGGGATCCGCGTCGACGACCGCAGCACGGACGCCGGGCGCAGCACGGACGCCGGGCGCAGCGCGGACGCCGGGCGGGGGGCGCCGCCGCCGGTGGGACTGCTGCTGCAGGAGCCTGACGATGCGCTGGTGGCGTCCCGCGTCGGCCGGGACGTCGCCTTCGGGCCGGAGAACCTGGCGCTCGGCCGGGCGGAGATCGCCCGGCGGGTGCGCGAGGCGCTGGCCGACGTCGGGTTCCCGTACGGACCGGACCACCCGACCGCGGCGCTGTCCGGCGGCGAGCGCCAACGACTCGCGCTGGCCGGTGCGCTGGCGATGCAGCCGCCGCTGCTGCTGCTGGACGAGCCGCTCGCGATGCTGGACCCGGCGTCGGCCGAGCAGGTCCGGGCGGCGTTGCTGGACGTCGTCGCACGACGGGGCAGCGCGGTGGTCGTTGTCGACCACCACCTCGACCGCTGGCTGGACGTCGTCGACCGGCTGGTCGTGCTCGGCGCCGACGGTCGGGTCCTCGCCGACGGGAGCCCGCGGCGGCTGTTGTCGACCCGCGGCGCCGACCTGGCCGCGGCCGGACTGTGGGTGCCGGGCCTGCCGCCACCGGAGCCGATCGACGTGCCGTCAGCCCTGCTCGTCCCGCGGGTCGCTGTCGGTCCGCCCGGTTCCGCGGCGCTGGCCGCCGACAGTGTCGGGTTCCGCCACCGCGGTGCGGTGCGTGCCTCGCTCACCGGAGTTGACGCCGCCGTGGCCGCGGGACGGCTGACCGGACTCACCGGAGCCAGCGGTGCCGGGAAGTCGACCCTGGCCGAGCTGCTGGCCGGGCTGCGCCGGCCGGGGAGCGGGAGCGTGCGGGTGCACCCGGCCCTGGCCGCCGGCCTGTCCCGACCGATCGACCGGTGGCGGTCCACCGAGCTGGCCGCCCGGGTCGGCTGGGTCCCGCAGAATCCGGAGCGAGGCTTCGTCGCCCGTCGGGTCGAGGCCGAGGTCACGGCCACCCCGGCCGCGCTCGGGCGGCCGGACCCGGCCCGCGCCGCCGGCCTGCTCGACGCACTCGGCCTGTCCCGATACGCCGCCGCCGACCCGTTCCGGCTGTCCGGCGGGGAGCAGCGCCGGCTCGCGCTGGCCGCCGCCGTTGCGCACGGCCCCGGCGTCCTCGTGCTCGACGAGCCGACTGTCGGCCAGGACCGCCAGACCTGGGCGGCGGTCGCCGGGATCGTGGCCGCGGCGCGGACCGCAGGGGTAGCCGTCGTCGCCTGCACCCATGACCGGGCCTTCGTCGACGCCCTCGCCGACACCGAGGTCCGGTTGGCCGACGGCCGCGTCGCCGACGTCCTGCCCACCGGCGCCGCGGCACTGCCCACCGGCACCGCGGCACTGCCCACCGGCGCCGCGGCACTGCCTCCCGGCACCGCGGCACTGGGCGGCGTCCGCCGGTGACCGAGACTCCGCTGCCCGCAGATCCCGGACCGCCCGGCCGGATCCCGCCGGCGGCGCGGTGCGGGGCGACCTCGCTGCTAGTGGCCTCGTTCCTGCCGGTCGCCGGCGCATACGCCGTCGACTCCTGGCAGGTCGGTGTCGCCTCGGTCGTGCTGCTCGTCGTTGTTGCCCCGCTCGCGGTGACCGTGACGGTGGCTACCGCGATCCGGGTGCTCCCGGTCGTCGTCGCGGCGGTGTCACTCGGCTGGTCGGCGTGGCTGTTCAGTGGTGGGGGCGCCGGACTGACCGGCGCCGTCCGAGCGGGAACCCGGGTGCTGGTGCTCGCGCTGCCCGGCGTGCTGCTCGCCGGGTCGATCGTCGGCAGCGTGCTCGGTGACCAGCTCGGCCAGTGGTTCCGGGTGCCGGCCCGGCCGGTGGTCGCGGCGGTGGCGGCCGTCGAGCGACTGGACGCCCTCGCCGAGCAGACCCGGCAGCTGCTGCGGTTGCGCCGGGTGCGTGGTCTGTCTCCCGGTCGCTCGCCGGTCGCCCGCGCCCGGTCCGCCACCGGCGTGGCATTCGCCCTGCTGGTGGGGACGATCCGGGACGCCGGGCGGGCAGCGGTGGCGATGGAGGCGCGCGGGTTGGGCCAGGCGCGGCGCCGCACCTGGGCCGAACCTGCCCGCTGGCACCGGGCCGACACGGTCCTGGTCGTCGTCGGCGCCCTGTCGGCAGCCGTCCCGCTGCTGCTCTCCGTCCTCACGCCCTGGTGAGGACGGAAAGATCTCCCGGACCTCGTCCATCTGCCATAGCTGGTCAGCGCAGCGTGAACACCGCGGTGGCAGGCGGGGCAGCCGGCAGCTGCACGGTCGCGGTGTAGGTCCCCGGCCGCAGTGCTGTGGTCGCCGGCGTGCAGCCCGCGGCCAGCCGGACACCGGGCCAGACAATGTTGACGAGGGCCTTGCCGTTCGGCGGCACGACCGCCTGCGCCGGCAGCAGCACCGCCTGCCCGGTGGTGCCCGGTGCCGTGTCGGGCACCGTGGCGACCGGGCAGCTACCGGAGTCCCAGACCCGGTCCGCGCCGGAGGTCACCGTCAGCCGCGGCGGCGCACCGACACCCACGGTCATCCGGCAGCCGCTGCGCGAGGCGAGCTCCACGGCCAACCGCACCGGCGAACCGGCCGTCGGAAGCGTCCCGCCGACCCCGGTTGCGGCGACGGACACGACGACGTCCGCAGCATGGCACGGCGCTGCCGATGTCGCGACGGTCGGGGTTCCGGTCGGGGTTCCGGTCGACGTAGCGACCGCCGTCGCGACGGCCGATGCACTGGCCGCGGCTGTCACCGGCGCGGTCGGTGCGGCCGTCGGCGACGGGCTGCCGGGGGCGGCCGCGGCGGATGCTGGCGCCGCCGCGCTGGTTCCCGGCACCGGTTGGGTGCCCGGCGGTGTAAGGGCGCGGGCGGGTGGAAGCGGGTTCGGGGTGGCCGGTGCCGCGGCTGCCGGCCGGGCGGAGGAGTTGGCGACGGCGCGGACCGCACTGCCCACCGCCACCACGAGCGCGATGACCAGCAACACGACCAGGAACCGTCGACGCCGGTGGACCGCGGACGGCCCGGGAGCGCCGCCGAGCCGACTGCCTGCCACTGTCGGCACGTTAGGACCGTGGGCGGCCCGGCCGGTGCTCCCACGCCGGACCTACGGTTCCGGCCGTGACCGTCGCCCGCGAAGCACCGGCCGCCCGCGAGGCACCGGCCGCCCGCGAAGCACCGGCCGACCCCGGAGCACCGGTCGACCCCGGAGCGCCGGCCGCCCCAGAGGTGTCGGTGGACCCGACCGACGGTCTGGCGCAGCTGCTGCTCGGCTGGTACGCGCAGCACCGCCGGGACCTGCCGTGGCGGGTTCCCGGGATCGGCACCTGGCCCGTCCTGGTCAGCGAGGTGATGCTGCAGCAGACGCCGGTCGCGCGGGTACTTCCCGTCTACCTGCGGTGGCTCGACCGGTGGCCGACGCCGGGCGCCCTGGCGGCCGAGGCCCCCGGCGAGGCGGTCCGAGCCTGGGACCGCCTCGGCTACCCGCGCCGTGCTCTGCGGCTGCACGCTGCCGCGGTCGCCGTCGTCGACCGGCACGGCGGCGTGGTGCCGACCGACCACGACACCCTGATCGCCCTGCCCGGGCTCGGCGCCTACACGGCGGCGGCCGTGGCCGCGTTCGCCGCCGGCGGCCGGTACGCCGTGCTCGACATCAACGTCCGCCGGGTCCTCGGGCGGCTGCTCGACGGGCAGGCGCAGCCGCCGGCGGCGGTGGCCGTCGCCGAACGCGCCCGGGCGGAGGCACTACTGCCCGCGGACGGAACAGCTGCGGCCACGTGGTCGGTCGCGCTGATGGAGCTCGGCGCGCTGGTCTGCACCGCCCGCGCGCCACGGTGCGACGACTGCCCGGTCGCCGGCCGATGCCGGTGGCTGGCCGCCGGGCGACCGGACAACGGCGGCCGCCGCCGCGCCCAGCCGTGGGTGGGGACGGACCGCCAGGTTCGCGGGCTGCTGGTCGGGGTGCTGCGCGGCGCGTCGGGTCCCGTCCTGCCCGTGGAGCTGGCCGCCGTCTGGGCGGACGCTGCCCAGCGCGACCGTGCGCTGACCAGCCTGGTCGTGGACGGCCTGGCGGTGGCGACGGACGACGGCCGCTACCGGCTGCCCTGACGGCGGCGCCACCGCACGTCGACCGGGGCGGGCATCGGACTCGCCTACGATGACCGGCGCGCGGCAGGTTGCCCGAGCGGCCAAAGGGAGCGGTCTGTAAAACCGTCGGCTCAGCCTACGAAGGTTCGAATCCTTCACCTGCCACCCACCGCACGGCCCCGGACGCGATTCCCCGCACCGGGGCCGTTCCGCGCCGAAGGCGGTCGTCGAGCGCAGCGACCGCCTATGACCGCCGTCCCGGCGCCTCGGTCGAATGGGCGCTGTGGGAGGTTGGGGGGCGGAGAAGGAGGCCCGATGCCCGTCGAGTTCGACAGCGATCCCGCGATCGCGGATTACGCCCACCCCGAGCGCCTGGTCACCACCGACTGGCTCGCCAAGCACCTCGGCGACCCTGGCCTGGTGGTCGTCGAGAGCGACGAAGACGTCCTGCTGTACGAGACCGGCCACATCCCGGGCGCGGTCAAGGTCGACTGGCACACCGAGCTCAACGACCCGGTCACCCGCGACTATCTCGACGCGGCCGCGTTCGGGGAGCTGATGGCGGCCAAGGGGATCCGCCGCGACGACACGGTCGTGTTCTACGGCGACAAGTCCAACTGGTGGGCCGCCTACGCGCTGTGGGTGTTCTCCCTGTTCGGCCATGCCGACGTCCGGCTGCTCGACGGCGGCCGCGCCGGGTGGCTCGGCGAGGACCGTCCGGTGACCACTGAGCCGACCACCCGCGAACGGTCCGCGTATTCAGCACCGGAGCGCGTCGACACCGGCATCCGCGCCTTCCGCGACGACGTGCTCGCCCACCTCGGCAACGGCCCGCTCATCGACGTCCGCAGCCCGGTCGAGTACAGCGGCGAGCGGACCACGATGCCGGACTACCCGGAGGAGGGCGCCCTGCGCGGGGGCCACATCCCGACGGCAGCCAGCGTGCCCTGGGCCAAGGCCGCGGCCCCGGACGGGAGGTTCCGGCGCCGGGCCGAGCTGGAACAGCTGTATCTCGCCGAGGCGGGCCTGGACCGCGCCGACGACGTCATCGCCTACTGCCGGATCGGGGAACGGTCCAGCCACACCTGGTTCGTGCTGACCCACCTGCTCGGTTTCGACCGTGTCCGCAACTACGACGGCTCGTGGACGGAGTGGGGCAATGCGGTCCGGGTGCCGATCGCCACCGGCACCGATCCGGGCGTCGCCCCCGCCGTGCCGCGACCGTGACCGCACCCGCCCCGGGGGGCGCCCCCGCGTCGGACCTGTCCCCCGGCCTCACCGAGATCGTCGAGGAGTTCGCCGGGCTCACCCAGCAGCAACGACTCGAGCTGCTGCTCGACTTCTCCCGCGAGCTGCCCGCGCCGCCGGACCGGTTCAGTCACGAGACCGGCGGTGCCCTGGAGCGGGTCGCGGAGTGCCAGAGTCCTATCTACCTCGCCGTCGAGCTCGACGGCGGAGCGGCCGATGACGACTCCCGCGCCGTCCACCTATTCTTCGACGCTCCCGCCGAGGCGCCGACCACCAAAGGCTTCGCCGGCATCTTGCGCGAGGGACTGGACGGTCGGCCCGCCGCCGAGGTGCTCGCCACTCCGGCGGACGTCTCGGAGCGGCTGGGGCTGGCGGCGGCGATCAGCCCACTGCGGCTGCGCGGGATGGCCGGCATGCTCGGTCGGATCAAGCGCCGGGTCCGCGAGCAGCTCGCCGCCTGACGCTCGGACAACCGGCATCGACACGCCGACAGGGGCAGGACCCGGCTGCGGGGTCCCGCCCCTCCCGGGGTCGTGCGAAGGCTGTCAGGCCGTGCGACGGCCCTTGACGGCCCGGTAGATCAGCAGCGCGATGATCGCGCCGATGATCGAACCGATCCAGCCGGACGGCTGCACGAAGCCCCCGCTGTGGTCCCGGTTGAAGATCAGGTAGCCGAGAAGGCCGCCGATGAACGAGCCGACGATCCCGAGCAGGATGGTCGCGCCGATGCCCATCGCGTCGCGACCGGGGACAACGGCCCGTGCGATGAACCCGGCGATGAGCCCGATGATCAGCAGGCCGACGATTGTGCCCAGCATGTTTCCTCCTGTCAGTGGCGGAAGCCTCGCTTCCGCACGCTAAGGGGTTTGGTCCCGCGCGCGAACGAACCTTACGCCCTAGGAGGACCCCTTACCGACTGTGTGTGTAGGGTCCCGTGCCCGTGTCGTGCCGCCGCGCGCGAACCGGAGCTTCCTGCACGACCTCTGAGGAACAGGCAGGGCCGCCGAGGCACAGGCGGACGCCCGAGGAACAGGCGAGCCAGTGCGCCAGGATGACGGCCGTGCCCGCGAACCGAGAGGACTCCCGACCCGTGCGCAGAAGCCGCCGCCCCGGACCCGGTGTCCCCGTCGCGGCCGCCCTGCTGGCCGGAGCCCTCGCGCTGTCCGGCTGCACCTCCATCGGTGGCGGCGGCAACCCGCCGTCCCCCGGGACCACCTCGGCCGTTCTGGATCGGACGGCTGCCGCGGTCGACGTCGCCACCCGCTACCTGCGCGCCTGGTCCGCGGACGAGGACAGCGGCGCCGCCGCGCTGACCAGCGACCCGGCAGCGGCGGCCCGGCTGCTGTCCACCACCCGCAGCCAGCTGGTGCTGTCGAAGGTGACCGCCGTACCCGGGCCGCCGCGACCGACCGCCGACGGCGCGGTCGACGTCCCCGCGACGGTGACCCTCGGACTGACCGGACTGGGCGACGCGCGCTGGCAGATCGTCGTCCACGTCGTGGACGCCAGCCGGGCGACCAGCAGTGCGACCAGCGGTGCGGGCACCGCGGGGGCGACCGGCACCGCAGGGGGGACCGGCTCCCCAGCGCCCGGTCCTGCAGGGCCGGCCAGCGCCGCAGCAGGTACCGGCGGTCCGGTCGTCCAGTACTCACCGACGCTGGTGCACCCCGACCTCACCGCGGCGACCCGGCTGCGCCGGAGCCGGTCACTCCCGGTCCGGGCGAGCATCCTGGACCGGGACGGCAAGCCGCTGACCGTCGCCCAGCCGTTGTTCGAGATCGGCATCCAGCGGTCCCGGCTGCGCGACCCGGCCGCGGCCTACCGGCTGCTCGGGTCGCTGCCGGGCCGCCCCGACATCGCCTCGCTCCAGCGACGGGTCGCCGCGGCGGGCCCGGACCAGTTCGTCTCGGTGACCACCCTGCGGCAGGCCCCGTACCAGCCGTTCGCCGCCCGCCTCGATGCGACGGCAGGCATCCGGGTGCAGCAGCGGACCACGACGTTGGCCACGTCGCCCACGTTCGCCCGCACCGTCCTCGGCCGGCTCGCGCCGGCGACCTCGCTGAACGAGCAGGCGCTGGTCGCCGCCGGTCCGCTGGTCAGCACGACCGACGACGTGGGGACCAGCGGGCTGCAGCGCGCCGCCCAGCAGCAGCTCGCCGGGACACCCGGCGGCGCCCTGCAGATCGTCCCGCGCACCGGTGGGGACCCGCTCGCGACGGTGCAGCAGTTTCCCGGCCGACCCGGCATCCCCCTGCGGACGACGCTGTCGACCTCGGCACAGCAGGCGGCCGAGGCGGCGCTGGCGACGGCACCGCAGGCCGGGGCGCTGGTCGCGGTGCAGGCGTCCACCGGACAACTGCTCGCCGTCGCCGACGACGGGGTGGCTGCCGACCGGCAGGACGGGATCAACCGGGCGCTGAACGGCCGCTACCCGCCGGGCTCGACATTCAAGGTCGTCAGCGCCGCGGCACTGCTGGCGGGCGGCCTGTCCCCGTCGGCGACTGTCGCGTGCCCGCCGGCGGTCACCGTGGACGGCCGCCGGTTCACCAATGTCGCCGGCGAGTCCGCGTCCGGCGCCGTGCCGTTCACCACCGACTTCGCGCAGTCGTGCAACACCGCGTTCATCGGCCTGCGCGACCGGGTGCCCGCCGCCGCGCTGACCGACACGGCCAAGCGGTTCGGTCTCGGGCTGGACTGGACCCTGGGGGTCACCTCCTACGGCGGGTCGGTGCCGACACCGGCTACCGAGACCGAGCGGGGTGCCGCGATGATCGGCCAGGGCCGGGTGCTGGCCAGCCCGCTGGCGATGGCCGTCGTGGCAGCGACGGTGGCCTCCGGCCGCGGCCGGACCCCCACCCTGGTCACCGGAACCGGTCAGCCGCCGGTGTCCGCCCAGCCACCCGCGGCCGACGCCCGGGTGATCGGGCAGCTGCGCACCCTGATGGCCCAGACCGTGGCCCGCGGCACGGCGACCGGGCTGCGCGGCTCCGCCACCGGCGCCAAGACCGGGACCGCCGAGTTCGGCGGCACGCCTGCGGCCGGTGGCCAGCTGCCGACCCACTCGTGGATGGTCGCCTACCGCGGCGACCTGGCCGTGGCCGTACTGATCGAGAACGGCAGCACCGGCGCCAGGACCGCCGGCCCGGTGATGAAGCGGTTCCTCGACGCCGTCCGCTGACCGAACCGACCGTCCGCTGCCCCGCCCGGCGAGCCGGCGTCGGCGCGCGTGTCCGCCACAGACAGCCGGCGGCCCGTCCGGGCTCCTTGCGGTCGCGCACCGCCCGTCCGGTGTCGCTGCCGGACAACCTCGGCGCGCAGCAGGCCCGGGCTGGCTCCCGACATGCCGGAGGGGGCCGGCCCGCTGGTCAGCGGGCCGGCCCCCTCACGACGTGCTAGCTCGGGTCACTCCCCGACGGGAGCGATTTCCCCCGCACCGGCGATCGCCACCGGCGCTACGTCCGGCAGCTCGGACTTCGGCTCCCCGGTGAAGGTGAAGTGCGCCTCCTTGCCCTCGCCCTCCACCCCCACCACGACGATCGTTCCCGCCCCGAGCTCCCCGAACAGCAGCTTCTCGCTCAACGGGTCCTCGATCTCGCGGGTGATCGTCCGGCGCAGCGGCCGGGCACCCAGCACCGGGTCGTAGCCCCGCTTGGCCAGCAGCTCCTTGGCCGGGCCGGTGAGCTCGATGCCCATGTCCCGGTCCTTGAGGCGCTCGTCCACGCCGGCGACCAGCAGGTCGACGATCTGGACGATCTCGTCCTGGGTCAGTGTCGGGAAGACGATCACGTCGTCCACCCGGTTCAGGAACTCCGGACGGAAGTGCTGCTTGAGCTCGTCGGAGACCTTCACCTTCATCCGCTCGTAGCTGCCCCCGGTGTCGTCGTTCTGGGTGAATCCGAGGTTCAGGCCACGGGAGATGTCCCGGGTGCCGAGGTTGGTCGTCATGATGATCACGGTGTTCTTGAAGTCCACCGCCCGGCCCTGGGAGTCGGTGAGCCGACCGTCCTCGAGCACCTGCAGCAGCGAGTTGAAGATGTCCGGGTGCGCCTTCTCGATCTCGTCGAAGAGCACGACCGAGAAGGGCTTGCGGCGCACCTTCTCGGTGAGCTGCCCGCCCTCCTCGTAACCGACGTACCCGGGCGGGGAACCGAACAGCCGCGAGACCGTGTGCTTCTCGGAGAACTCGCTCATGTCCAGCTGGATCAGCGCGTCGGCGTCACCGAACAGGAACTCGGCGAGTGCCTTGGACAGCTCGGACTTCCCGACACCCGTCGGTCCGGCGAAGATGAACGACCCACCCGGACGACGAGGATCCTTCAGTCCGGCGCGGGTGCGGCGGATCGACTGGGACAGCGCGTGGATCGCCTGCTCCTGGCCGATGATCCGCTTGTGCAGCTCGTCCTCCATGTGGAGCAGACGGCTGGTCTCCTCCTCGGTGAGCTTGAACACCGGGATGCCGGTCGCGATGGCGAGCACCTCGGCGATCAGCTCCTCGTCGACCTCGGCAACGACGTCCATGTCACCGGCCTTCCACTGCTTCTCCCGTTCGGCCTTCGCCGCGATCAGCTGCTTCTCCCGGTCGCGCAGGGATGCGGCCTTCTCGAACTCCTGGGAGTCGATGGCCGACTCCTTCTCCCGACGCACCGTGACGATCTTGTCGTCGAAGTCGCGCAGGTCCGGCGGCGCGGTCATCCGGCGGATCCGCAGCCGGGAGCCGGCCTCGTCGATCAGGTCCACGGCCTTGTCCGGCAGGAACCGGTCGGCGATGTAACGGCTGGCCAGCTGTGCCGCGGCGACCAGCGCAGCGTCGGTGATCGACACCCGGTGGTGGGCCTCGTAGCGGTCCCGCAGGCCCTTCAGCATCTCGATGGTGTCGGCGATCGACGGCTCGGCGACCTGGATCGGCTGGAACCGGCGCTCCAGTGCCGCGTCCTTCTCGAAGTGCTTGCGGTACTCGTCCAGCGTGGTCGCGCCGATGGTCTGCAGCTCACCGCGGGCCAGCATCGGCTTGAGGATGGACGCCGCATCGATCGCGCCCTCGGCGGCGCCGGCACCGACGAGGGTGTGGATCTCGTCGATGAACAGGATGATGTCGCCGCGGGTGCGGATCTCCTTGAGGACCTTCTTCAGCCGCTCCTCGAAGTCACCGCGGTAGCGGGAGCCGGCCACCAGTGCCGACAGGTCGAGGGTGTAGAGGTGCTTGTCCTTCAACGTCTCCGGGACGTCGCCCTTGACGATGGACTGCGCCAGTCCCTCGACGACGGCGGTCTTCCCGACGCCGGGCTCACCGATCAGCACCGGGTTGTTCTTGGTGCGGCGGCTCAGCACCTGCATGACCCGCTCGATCTCCTTCTCGCGCCCGATGACCGGGTCGAGCTTGGACTCGCGCGCCGCCTGGGTGAGGTTACGGCCGAACTGGTCCAGGACGAGTGAGGTGGACGGCGTGCCCTCGGCCGGGGCGCCGGCCGTGGCGGCCTCCTTGCCCTGGTAGCCGTTCAGCAGCTGCATGACCTGCTGGCGCACGCGGGTCAGGTCGGCGCCGAGGCGCTGCAGGACCTGGGCCGCGACACCCTCGCCCTCGCGGATCAGGCCGAGCAGGATGTGCTCGGTCCCGATGTAGTTGTGGCCGAGCTGCAGCGCCTCGCGCAGGGACAGCTCCAGCACCTTCTTGGCGCGTGGGGTGAACGGGATGTGCCCGGCGGGGGCCTGGCTGCCCTGGCCGATGATGTCCTCGACCTGGCCGCGGACGGCCTCCAGCTGGATACCGAGGCTTTCCAGCGACTTCGCAGCCACGCCCTCGCCCTCGTGGATCAGGCCGAGGAGGATGTGCTCGGTTCCGATGTAGTTGTGGCTGAGCATCCGGGCCTCTTCCTGGGCCAGGACGACCACCCGGCGGGCACGGTCGGTGAAGCGTTCGAACATGGGCGAGCCCCCCAGAGAGCATCGGTCGGTGTGCGGCGGTTCGAAACGGACAGTCCCCGCGCGCTCCGAACGCTACGACGGCCGGTTGCCCACCGGGCACGGCGCGACCGCTATTCCTCCCCCGGCTGAACGGGGAACGCCCGCCGGCCGGTGCCCGCTGCGGGCACCGGCCGGCGGGCGGCGCGGTTTCGGCTCAGGCGTGCGCCTGCTCGTAGGCGTCACGGATCTCACCGGAGATGCGACCGCGCTCGCTGACGGGCCGGCCGTTCTCCTTCGCCCAGGCCCGGATCGCGGCGTTGTCGTTGTTCCCCGGGCGGGCGGCGGCGGTGCTACGGCGGGCACGCGTGGCGCTGGGTCGGCCGGCGCGACGGGCCTGCCCGACATAGGGGGCGAATGCCTCACGCAACCTGGTCGCGTTCTCGGCGGACAGGTCGATGTCGTACGTGGACCCGTCCAGGGAGAAGGAGACGGTTTCGGTGGCCACGCCCCCGTCGATGTCGTCGACGAGGATGACCTGGACCTTCTGTGCCATGACAGGACCTTTCAGGGGAGCCGGGTGGGGTTCTGCAATGCGTCAGCGGCGACATTACTCGACGAATGGCCCGGTCAGCGATTCACCCCGCCGGACGGACCAGTGGGAACAGGATCACGTCCCGCAACGGGCCGCCGGCCAGGAAGCTCACCAACCTGTCGACGCCCATCCCAAGTCCGCCGGTCGGTGGGAAACCGAATTCGAGTGCCTCCAGGAAGTCGGTGTCCAACGCCATCGCCTCGGCATCGCCGGCAGCGGCGAGCCGGGCCTGGGTGGCCAGGCGATCGCGCTGGACGACCGGGTCGGCCAGCTCCGAATAAGCGGTCGCGAGTTCGACCCCGCCGACGTAGAGGTCCCACGATTCGGTCAATCGCGGATCCGCCCGGTGGACGCGGGTCAGCGGGCGAACCGCCAACGGGTAGTCGCGGACGAAGGTGGGCTCCACGAGCAGGTGTTCGCACAACCTCTCGAACAGCTCCAGGGCGAGTTTTCCCTCGTCCCACCCGCGGTCGACCTCGATGCCGTGCCCGGCGGCAATCCCCGCCAGCACCGACCGCGAGGTCCCCGGGTCGACCCGGCGGCTCGCGGCGTCGGACAGCGCGCCGAACAGGGTGACCTCGTGCCACGGGCCGTCCAAGTCCACCCCGTGACCGCCCACGTGCAGCATCCCGGACCCGGTGGCCTCGTGCGCGACCCGGACGAGCATCTCCCGGGTCAGGGCCGCCATGGAGTCGTAGTCGCCCCACGCCTGGTACGCCTCGAGCATCGTGAACTCCGGGCTGTGGGTGGCGTCGACGCCCTCGTTGCGGAACACCCGGCCGATCTCGAAGACCCGCTCCAGTCCGCCCACGACAGCCCGTTTCAGGTGCAGTTCCAGGGCGATCCGCAGGGACAGGTCGATGTCGAGGGCGTTGGAGTGGGTCGCGTAGGGCCGCGCGGCCGCCCCCCCGTGCACGGTCTGCAGGATCGGGGTCTCGACCTCGACGAACCCCCGGCCGGCGAAGAAGGCGCGCAGGGCCGCCACCACGGCCGGGCGCAGCAGGGCAAGGCTCCGGGCACGCTCGGACACCAGCAGGTCCACATACCTGCGCCGTGCCCGGCTCTCCTCCGACAGCGCGGAGTGCTGGTTCGGCGGCGGCCGCAGCGCCTTGCTCGCCAGGACCCAGCTGTCGGCGGCCACCGACAACTCCCCGCGGCGGGAGCTGACGACCTCACCGGTGACGGAGACGAAGTCGCCCAGGTCGGTCTGCGCCTTCCAGTCCGCCAGCCGGCCGGGCCCGACCCGGTCCTGGCTCAGCATCACCTGCAGGGTGGCCCCGTCCCCGGTGACGCCGTTCCCGTCGGTTCCGGCGCCCTCGCGCAGCGTCGCAAAGCACAACTTGCCGGTGTTGCGGGCGAACACGATCCGCCCGGTCACGCTGACGAGGTGCCCCGTGGCCTGGTCCGGGGGCAGGTCGGGGTGGTCCGCCCGGATCCGGGCCAGCGTCGCGGTGCGCGGTACGGCCACCGGATAGGGCTCGGTGCCGGCGTCCAGCAGGGCCTGCCGCTTGGCCGACCGGACCCGGAACTGCTCGGACTGCTCGGACTGCTGGGCCTGCTGCGACTGCTCGGACTGCTCGGACTGCTGCGGGGACTGGTCGGGACTGACGCTGTTCACCGGGGCAGTCTCCCAGCCCGCCCGGCTCACCCCCGGGTGCGCTCGAACGCCAGCCGGAGTCCGACGAGGGTCAGGTCGGGCCGGTGGTCGGTCAGCGCGGCCGATGCCGGCAGCACCAGCGGCGCAAGTCCGCCGGTCGCGACGACCGCGGTGACCGGCGACCCGAGCTCGGCCACGATGCGCGCGACGATGCCGTCGACCTGCCCGGCGGCCCCGTACAACACGCCGGACTGCAGGCAGGCGGCGGTGGTGCGGCCGATCACCGACGGCGGCGGCTGCAGCGGTACGCGGGACAGCTGGGCCGCGCGGGAGGTCAGCGCATCCAGGCTCAGCTCGATCCCGGGTGCGATGGCCCCACCGAGGTAGGCCCCGTCCGGGCCGACCACGTCGAAGTTCGTCGAGGTGCCGAAGTCGACGACGACACACGGTCCGCCGAACAACGTGCCGGCCGCGAGGGTGTTCATCACCCGGTCGGTGCCCACCTCCGGCGGGTTGTCGACGGCCAGGCGCACCCCCACGTCGATGCCCGGCTCGACGACGAGGCTGTCCACGCCCGCGAACCAACGGGCCAGCATCGCCTTGGCGGTCCGCAGCAGCGCCGGCACGGTCGAGGACACCGCGATCCCGGACAGGTCGGCGGCCTCGACGCCAGCGGTGGAGAGCAGTGCCCGCACCGAGAGCGCCAGTTCGTCGGCGGTACTGCTGCGCTCGGTCCGCACCCGCCAGGAGTCCATCAGCCGGTCGCCGTCGAACAGCGCCAGCACGATGTTCGTGTTCCCGATGTCCGCCGCGAGCAGCATCAACGGGCCGCCGCTGCCGGCACGGGCACCGCCGGGTCCGGCACCGAAGCCAACCAGGCCAGCGACTGCGGGTACCGGGAGCTGATCGTGGCGTGCGCCGCGTCCGGGAAAGCGCTGTGCACCGACACACGGCGGCGGGACATCGGGGTCCGGGCCGTCGTCGTAGCCGGGGGCAGGTAGACCTCGACCGGCCGGTCGGCCGGGTCACCGAGAGCGTCGCCCTCCAGTGCGGGAGAGTGCATCGTCGTGCGCAGCCACCGGCCGGATGCGGTCATCGGGTCTCCTGTCCTGCGGTCTCCTGTCGTGCGGGGCCCGCGGCGGGATCCCCGAGCATTACCGCGGTGTTGTCGAGCAGACGCACGCCGCCGACCACTGCGGCCAGCAGCAGCCGCGCCGACCCGCTCGCCGGCGCGGGGCCGAGGTCGGGTGCACGGACCGCCAGGCTGTCCGCGGCGATCCCGGAACCTGCCAGCACGCGCCGCGCGGCCGAGAGCACCGCGCTCGGCCCGTCCGCCCCGGCGTCGGCACCGGCCCGCAGCGCGACCGCGATGGCGGCCGCCCGCGCGCGGTCGGACGGGGACAGCCGGGCATTGCGGCTGGACATGGCCAGCCCGTCGGCTTCCCGGACGATGGGGACCGACTCGATGTCCACGGCGGGGCCGAGATCGGCAACCATCGCGCGGACCAGCGTCAGCTGCTGGTAGTCCTTCTCCCCGAACGTGGCGACGTCCGGGGCGACCAGCCGCAGGATCCGCGACACGACCGTGAGTACGCCGGCGAAGTGGCCGGGCCGGGCGGCGCCCTCCAGTTGGGCGCCCAGCGGCCCGGGGTCGATCCGGACGGTCGGCTCGCCGTTCGGGTAGACCGCGGCGGCGTCGGGCACGAACGCCACGTCGAACCCGGCCGCGCCGGCGGCGGCCAGGTCCGCGTCCAGCGTCCGCGGGTAGGTGGCCAGGTCCTCGGTCGGGCCGAACTGCAGCGGGTTGACGAAGATGCTGAGCACCACGGTGCCGGCCGGGCCGACCAGGTCCCGGGCGCGGGCGACATGCGCGAGATGCCCGTCGTGCAGGGCGCCCATCGTCATCACCAGGGCCCGGGGTCGCGGGGTGACCGCCAGCTCCGCGTCCAGGTCTGCGACGGTGCGTGCGATCCGCAACCCACGTCCGCCAACCCCGCCGCTGCCCCGCCCGGCGACCTGGCCGGCCAGCCCCGCAAGCTGACCGGACAGCAGTGACGCGACGGCCCGGTAGGCGTCGGTCGATGCCCGCGGCGCGGGGACCGCGAGGTGTCCGGCGACGGTCCCGGCGTCCCCGCGCGCGGTCGGCCCCGTGTGCGCCGCCGGCCCGACGGAGAGCGCCAGTCGCACCGCGGCCTCCACAACGGGCGCGAGCACAGCTCTCGGATCGGCGACGCCGAGCCGCTCGAGCCGCTGCATCCCGTCGGTGATCACCGCGAAGGCGTGGTTCGCCGCCACGCAGGCCGCGGCGTGCCAGGCAGGCCGGTCGGTCTCGGCCACGTCGACCATCCGGGCGGGATCGCCACCCCATGCGGCCACCAGGGCGCGGGCGGCCGGACCAGCACCCGGATCCGCAGCCGCCGTGGTGAGCCCGACGGCGGCGACGGCCAGCGGCGCACGGTCGACGGCGGGGTCACCGGTGAACGGCAGGACCGGGTGCACCGCCGCCGTCCGGGCCCCGGCGTCCGCGGCCGGGGACAGGACAGCCGCGCCGAGGGCACCGCTGGTGTGCACCACCAGCTGACCCGCACCGAACGCACCGGCCGCGGCGAGCGCCGCAACGACACCGGGCAGCGCGTCGTCACCGACCGTCAGCAACACCGTGCCCGCCCGGGCGACCGCCGGGGCCGCATCGTCGCCCCGGCCGAGCAGCAGCAGGTCCGGGTCGGCCGCACCGAGCACGGCGGCCATCGTCCGGCCGACACGCCCGGGGCCGACGACCACGGTCGGCAGCCGCGCGCGTTCGGCTACCGGGTCCACGGGCCACGACGGTAGCGCCGGCCCGGTGGCCGCCCGGGCAACCTGGGCGGCCCGGGCGGCCTGGGGCTTCGGCTCCCGGACGTTCGGCTCCCGGACGTTCGGGGCCCGTAGGTTCGGCGCCCGTAGGTTCGGGGCCGTGACGACCACCGCGACGGCTCCTTCGGCCGGCCCCGTTTCCACCGTCCAGCTGACCGGATCCCCGGTCGTCGGATCCTCGGTCGCGGCCACGACCGTCCGGGGCCGCGACCGCACCTGGCTGGTCGCGCTCGCCGCGGGTCTGTGGGGAACCGACGCCCTGCTGCGGTACCCGCTCGGGCGGACGTTCCCCGCCTCGACCCTGGTGTTCTGGGAGCACCTGCTCGCCCTCGTGCTGCTCGCGCCGTTCCTGCCCGGCGCGGTGCGGGCGGCCCGGCGCCTGGACGGTCGCCAGCTGCTAGCGCTGCTGGTCATCGGCGCCGGGTCGTCGGCGCTGGCCACGATCCTATTCACCCGGGCGTTCGCGCTCGGTGACCCGGTCACGCCGGTGGTGCTGCAGAAGCTGCAGCCGTTGGTGGCGATCAGCCTGGCGGCACTGCTGCTCGGTGAGCGGCCGCGGCGCCGGCTGGCGGTCTTCGCCGTCCCGGCACTGGTCGGCGCGTGGCTGGTCGCGTTCCCCGACCCGCTGCACGTCGGTGTCCGACAGCTCACGCCGGCGCTGCTCGCGGTCGGCGCGGCAGTCCTGTGGGGCGCCGGGACGGTGCTGGGCCGCGGCCTGTCCGGGTCCCTCACCGCCCGCGAGCTGGTCACCCTGCGGTTCGCGATCGGCCTGGTCGCCGCGGGGGTCGCGGTGGTCGTCCTGGGTGACCGGCTGACGTTCCCGTTGGGTTCGCTGCCCGCGGTCGCCGGGCTGGCGTGGATCCCCGGCCTGCTGGCGCTGTGGCTGTACTACACCGGGCTGCGGGCCACCCCCGCCAGCCGGGCGACGCTGGCCGAGCTCGCCTATCCGGTGACCGGCGCGGTGCTCGGCGCGGTCGTGCTCGGCGCCGTCCTCAGCGCGAGCCAGTGGACCGGGGTGGTCGTGGTGGTCGCCGCCGTGACGGGCCTCGCACTGTGGGAGCGCCACTGCTCGCCGCGGTCGGCGCACCGCTGATCCTCACTCCTCGGCCAGGGCCTGCGCCGGTGGCGTCCGGGCGGCGCGGCGGGCCGGGAGCACCGAGGCCAGCAGCCCGGCGACGGCGGCCGCACCGGCCAGCACGGCGACCTGCCCGACCGGCACCGTGAACCGGATGTCGACCGCGTCGCCGAGCAGGGCGCGGATCCCGGCGAACCCGTAGCCGATCCCGAGGACGATCCCCACCCCGACGGCGACCACGGCCAACGTCACCGCCTCCAACGCGACCGACAGCCGCAGCCCGGCCCGGGTCAGCCCGAGCGCGCGCAGCAGCGCGGACTCGCGGCGCCGCTCGGCAACCGACAGCGACAGGGTGTTGCCGATTCCCAGGACCGCGATGACCACGGCCACCCCGACCAGCGCGGTGACCACCAGCAGCAGGACGCCGAGGATCTGCAGGAAGCGGCCCGCACGCAGCCCGCCGCCGCCGATGGTGAGCCCGGGCCCACTGCCGGTCGGCACGCCGGCGGCCCGCTGGACGGCGGCGACCGTGGCCGCGACCTGACCCGGATCGCCGCCCCGGTCCAGGGCAGCCGTCCGGGCCCAGACGGCGGTCGGCACCGGCGCGGTCCGGCTGACGGCCGCGAGGTCGGTGTCGCTGACCAGGGCCGGAACCGGCAGGCCTGGGACGACGCGGACCGTCAGCGCCCGGCTGCCGCGGCCGCCGGACAAGGTCACCGCCGCGCCGTCGCCGACGCCGAGGCGGCGGGTCACCCGGTCCGGCGCGAGCAGCAGCTGTCCGGGGGCCGCTCCGGCGAGCAGGCCGCCGCGCATGACCCGGGCGGCGGCGTCCAGGTCCGCGGCACTGACCGGGCCGATCCGCGGGCCGTCGGGCCCCGTCCCCTCGGGAGCGGTCAGGGTCGCGTTCGCGGTTGTCACCGGCACCGACGCGGCCAGGCCCGGAACCGCCGCCAGGGCAGCGAGCCGGGCCCGACTGATCGCCGGCGTCGGGACGGGAGCCGTCCCCGGCTGGGGCGGGATGAGCACCAGTCCCGGTGCGGTCGTGATGACGTCGACCGGGTCGCCCGCCTCGATTGCGGCCAGGAATGTGGCGCGGGTCGTCGCCGCGCCGGTGGCGACGAGGGTGACCAGGGTGATGCCGACGACCAACGCCGAGCAGGTGGCGCTCGTCCGCACCGGGTTGCGCAGCGCGTTGGCCACCGCGAGCCGGCCCGGCGCCCTTCCCAGCACGCCGGTGGCGACACCGACGACACGGACCGCGGCCGGAACGACGAGGCGGCCGGCGACCAGCACACCGAGGAAGGTCAGCAGCCCGCCGACGATCCCGACCGCCACGCCGCCCGGGCCGCCGCCGGCGGCCAGCCCACGGCGGGTCACCGTGACGGCGAGCGGAACCGCCCCGACGGCGACCAGGGCCAGGCCCGCGGTTGCCCGCAGGCGGCCGGCCGCCGAGCCCACGGCCGGTGGTTCGACCGGCCGCAGCGCCGCCATCGGCGAGATCCGGATGGCCGACCGGGCCGGCCCGACCGCCGCGAGCACGGTGACGACCAGTCCGACAGCGACGGGGGCGAGCACCGCAAGCACGCCCACCTGGACCGGGGACACCTCGACCGGCACCCGGACCCGGTTGAGGACGCGCACGGCGGCGGCCGTCACGGCCAGCGCCCCGGCCAGGCCGGCCACCCCGGCCAGCGTGCCGAGGACGGCCGCCTCGGCGATCACCGAGGCGAAGACCTGCCGGCGGTCGGCGCCGACCGAGCGGAGCAGCGCCAGCTCCCGGCGCCGCTGGGCCAGCAGGACCGCGAAGGTGTTCGCGATCACCAGGCCGGCGACGACGACGGAGATCGCGGCGAAGCCCAGCAGGAATCCGCCGAGGATGTCGGTCCCGAAGCTGACAGCCCGGATGGCAGCGGCGCGCTGTCCGGCCAGGGTCCGCGTGACCAGCCCGGAGAACCCGGCCTCGGCCTGGACGGTGGCGTCCACCCGGTCGCGCAGGGTGGCGTCGTCGACGCTGCCGTCCCCGGCGACAGCGATCCGGTAGTAACCGGTCAGCAGACCGGCCAGCCGCGCGTCGGCCGTACGGACGAACAGGGCCGGCGGGGAATAGGTGAGGCTGCTGCCCAGGTCGGCGATCCCACTGACGGTCACCGGCACCGTCGGCGGCCCGGCTGCGGGGTCCTGCGCCGCGGGGTTCTGCGCCGCGGGGTTCTGCGCCGCGGGGTCCTGCGCCGCGGGACTGGGCGCGGCAGGGTCCGGGGGGGCGCCGACGCGCAGCGCGCCGCCGACGCCGACGCCGGTCTCGGTCGCCGTCTGGCTGTCCAACAGCACCTCGCCGGGGCGGTCCGGGTAGGTGCCTGCGATCAGGTGCTGCCAGCGCAGCCGCGGGTCGTCCGCCACGAGGCCGACGGCGACCGGTATGCGACCCAGCCGCGGCAGTACCGCGCTCGCCGGGGCCGTGGCCAGGCCGGCCACCGCGGCCACCCCGGGCACCGCGGCGACCCGCTCGGCCAGCGAGGGGTCGATCCGGTTCGCACCGGCGGTCACCCGGGGCTCACCCACCACGACCGAGGAGCCGGCCAGCTCCGTGGTGAGGGCGTCGCCCAGCGTGCGGTTCAGCGTCGCGGTGAACAGCAGGGCGACCGCGACGAAGCCGGACCCGAGGGCGACGGCCACGGCTGTCGCCAGGTACCGACCCGGGTGCCGGCGCACCTGGGTCCAGAGCAGGCGCCGCACGCAGCGACGCTAGGCCGGGCCCGGCGCCGGTGCGCCGGTGCGCTGGTGCGCCGGTGCGCTGCTGGCAACCTCGGTGCTGATCGAGGACCCGGGGCGAGGACCCGGGCCGGCGAGGGTCACTCCTCGGCGAGGACGTGGGCCGGCGAGGTCAGCGCCGCCTGCCGGGCCGGCAGCACCGACGCGAGCAGGCCGGCGGCGACGGCCACCGCGACCAGCAACAGGGTCTGCCCGACGGGCACGGTGAACACCGTGCGCACCGCCCCGTCCGTGGCGCCGGAGAACACGGCCCGCGTCCCGATCCACGCGTAGAGCAGCCCCAGTCCCAGACCGAGCCCCACGGCCACCAGCGCCAGGATCAGCGCCTCCCAGACGATGGTGGCGCGCAGCGCACCCCGGCCGAGACCCAGGGCCCGCAGCAGCCCGTTCTCCCGACGGCGTTCCAACACCGACAGGCTCAGGGTGTTCGCGATCCCGACGAGCGCGATCAGCAGGGCCATCGCCAGCAGGGCCGTCAGGATCTTGACCAGCGCGTCCAGGACGGTGACCAGGGCCGCCGCGACCTGGGCTCCCCCGCTGACCTGCAGGACGTCGGAGCCGCCGCCGAGCCCGGCCGGGCTGCTGCCGATGGCCGAACGCACCCCGTTCACGGTGTCGTCGACGCGGGTGATGTCCCCGGTCGCGTCCAGCGCGGACGTCCTGGACCAGGTCGTCGTCGGGACCGGGGTCGTCCCGGACACGGCGGCCAGGGTCGTCCGGTCGAGCAGCAGACCGACGGGCAGGCCGGCCGCCAGCCGCACGGTCAGGTCCCGGGTCGCCCCTCGCGCGCCGGTCACCGAGACCGTGTCCCCGTCCATCAGCGCGGGTCCGTCGACGTACAGCTCATTGCCGACCAGGACGGTGTCCGGGCCGAGCGGCCGCGCGACGTCCTCCCGGACCACGCCGGTCAACGCCGCCGGGTCCGCGCCGCTCACCGGGCCGGACAGACTCCGCCTGCCGGGCAGCACGAGCTGGACCGGTGCCTGCACCAGCGTGGCGGTCGCCTCGACACCGCTGACACCGGCCACCCGGGACGCCGTCCCGGCCGTCAGCGTCGGCGACGCGGCGGGACGGTCGGTCGCGAGGGTCCCGGGCTGCAGCTGCGACCCGAACCCGGTGGACACCACGACGTCGACCGGGTTGTCGCCGAGCACCAGGCTCAGCGCGCTGGAGCGTGCGGTCGCCGCGCCCACCCCGACGGTGGCCACCAGCGTCACCCCGATCACCAGGGCGGTGCAGGTCGCCGTCGCCCGGGCGGGGTTGCGCAGCACGTTGAGCACCGCGAGCCTGCCCGGCACGCCGCCGAGCATGCGGACCACGGCACCGATCAACCGGGCGACGGCCGGCACGAACAGCCGGGCCGCGGCGAGCACGCCGATGAAGCTCAGCGCACCGCCCAGTGCCGTCAGCAGCACACCTGTCGCTCCGGCGGCCGCCGCACCGGCGAGGATCCCCAGCACCCCGACGGTGATCAGCAGCAACCCGAGCACGAGACGGACCAGGCCGCGCCGGTTGCGGACGGCCAGCCCGAGATCCTGGCGCAGGGCCGCGACCGGCGCCACCGCGGTGGCCCGGCGAGCGGGCGCCAGGGCGGCCACCACGGTGACGACGAGACCGGCGACCAGCGGGATGACGACGGCGGTCCAGGTGAGGGCCGGGGCGGCGATGACGACGGGGAGGTCGAAACGGTTCGCGACCGACACGGCCGCCGAGCTGATCCACCACGCGGCCAGGACGCCGAGCACCGCCGACAGCCCGCCCAGCACGGCCGCCTCGGCCACCACGGAGCGGAACACCTGGCGGCGCTCGGCCCCGACGCACCGCAGCAGCGCCAGCTCCCGGGTCCGCTGGGTGAGCAGGATCACGAAGGTGTTCGCGATGACGAGCCCGGCGACCGCCAGGGCCAGGACCGCGAACGCCTGCACGAAGGCGCCGACCAGCTGCACGGCGACCGCGATGTCGGCGATCGACGCCCGCCGGTACTGGGTGACGGTGGAGACCCGGGCCTGCCCTGGACGGGCGCCTGGGCCGGGGTCGGCGGTGGCGGTGGCGGGCACGGCCGCCAGCCGGGCCGCCGCGTCGGCCCGCAGCTGCTCGGGGTCCACGCCATCGGCTGCCAGCAGGGCCACCCGCTCGGCCCCGCCGTTGACGGTCCCGGCCGGGTGGCGGTCCGGAAAATAGAAGACCAGGCCCTGCGCGAACGACCCGAGGTCGCCGCGCGGGTCCAGGACCCCGCTGATCGTGTACCGGGCGGACCGGGCCGGACCGCCGCCGCCGTCCTGGCCACCGCTGGTCAGGGTGACGGTGGAGCCGGCAGCCAGGCCTGTCGCGTCGGCGGCGGACCTGCCGATGGCCAGCTGGCCTGCTCCGGACGGTGGGCTGCCGGCGACCACCTGCTGGGACAGCAGGCGCGGGTCCGTCGCGACCGATCGGGTGGTCACGCCCTGGCGCCCGACCCGGGGGAGGTCGACCTGGGCGTCGCCGCTGCTGACCGCCAGCGACGCGGCCACGCCGGGCGTACCGGTGACCGCTGCGACCTGGGCGGCGTCCAGGGTGGCGAAGCCGGCCGTCGACGTCGGGCCGACCACGACGTCCGCGCGGGCGACGTCGGCGACGAGGGCGTTACCCAGGGTGTTGCGCAGCGTCGAGGTGAACAGGAACCCGGCTGCGACGAAGGCGGTGCCGAGCACGATCGCCAGAGCGGTCGCGACGTACCGGGCGGGATGTCGGCGCAGCTGCGCCAGGACGACGGACCTCATGCCCGGCGTGCCCCGGACGGAGCGGTCCCACCGGAGGGTTCGGTGAGCGGTGCTCCATCGTCGGGCTCGTCGGTGAGCACCGCTCCGTCGTCGGCGAGCGAGCCGAGGGCGTCGAGGACCTGCTGCGGCTCGGGCATGTCGATGTCCCGGGCGACGCGCCCGTCGGCGACCAGCACCGCGCGGTCGGCGTAGGAGGCCGCACCCGGGTCGTGGGTGACCATCACCACGGTCTGGCCCAGCTCGTGGACCGAGCGCCGCAGGAAGGACAGGACCTCGGCCGAGGACCTGCTGTCCAGGTTGCCGGTCGGCTCGTCCGCGAACACCACGGTCGGCCTGGTGACCAGTGCTCTCGCACAGGCGACCCGCTGCTGCTGGCCCCCGGAGAGCTCGGCCGGGCGGTGCTTGAGTCGCGGCCCGATCCCCAGGGTGGCGACGAGGCCGTCGAACCAGTTCCGGTCCACCTTGCGCCCGGCCAGGTCCAGCGGCAGCAGGATGTTCTGCTCGGCGGTGAGGGTGGGCAGCAGGTTGAACGACTGGAAGACGAACCCGATGCGGTCCCGGCGGAAGTGGGTGAGCCGCCGGTCGGGCAGCGTGGTGATGTCCGTCCAGCCCGAGCCGTCCGGCTCCGCGTACCCGATCCGGCCCGCGGTCACGCTGTCCAGGCCGGCGACGCAGTGCAGAAGCGTCGACTTGCCCGAGCCGGATGGTCCCATCACTGCGGTGAACCGGCCGGCGCCGAGGTCGAGGTCGATGCCGTCGAGGGCGCACACGACGTTGTCCCCCTGGCCGTACACCTTCCGTAGGCCTTCGACACTGATCGCGGCGACCGCGCCGTCCCGGCCCTCGGATGCTGGTCGGGCGGCGGGCGCGTAGCTGCTCATGGACGTCGACGGTAGGGAGCGGGCCGCCCGGCGGCGTCGTCCCGCAGGACGACCTGCGACTGCGACCGCGGTACCTTTCCGAACCCGCCGACCGCGCGGCGTCGGCGCGCCAGTCGCTGTCAGGGGCGGACGAGGCCGGTCTCGTAGGCGAGGATGACCGCCTGCACTCGGTCACGCAGACCGAGCTTGGCGAAGACCCGGCCGATGTGGGTCTTGACGGTCGTCTCCGACAGGAACAGCACCGAAGCGATCTCGGTGTTGCTCAGCCCCTCGCCCATCCGCAGCAACACCTCACGCTCGCGGTCGGTGAGCGGCGCCAGCCGCGCGTCCGCGTTCGGCCGCATCGACGTCGCCGGGAGCGTCGCCAGGTGGGACAGCAGCCGCCGGGTGGTGCTGGGTGCCACGACAGCGTCCCCGGCGTGGACCGTCCGGACCGCGGCGAGTAGGTCCTCCGGCGGCGCGTCCTTGAGCAGGAAACCCGACGCCCCCGCGCGGATCGCGGCGAACGCGTACTCGTCGAGGTCGAACGTCGTCAGCACCACCACCCGCGGTGGGTCGTCGGCGTCCCGGATCCGCTGCGTGGCGCGGATCCCGTCCAGGACCGGCATCCGGACGTCCATCAGCACCACGTCGGCGGCCGTCCGTGCCAGCTGTCGGACCGCGTCGGCACCGTCGGCGGCCTCGCCGACCACCGCCAGGTCCGGCTGGGACTCCAGCACCATCCGGAAACCGGCGCGGACCAGGTGCTGGTCGTCGGCCAGGAACACCCGGATCGGCGCCGTCAGCTCCGTCACCGCGGCACCCCCCGGTCCCGCCGGGACGGTCACGGCTGCCAGGCCCCGTCGCCGCTCGACGCGGGCTGCTCCCGAACCGGCTGTTCCCCAACCGGCTGCTCCCTAACCGGCTGCTCCCTAACCGGCTGGGGCACCCGGGCGCGGGGCGCCACCCCGGGGACCGGGGCGGTCCGGCCGTCGCGCGCCGGTGCCGGCAGGGTGGCCACCGTTCGGAACCCGCCGCCGGGCCGCGAACCGGCCACCAGTTGACCGCCGACCAACGTGACCCGCTCCCGCATGCCGCGCAGGCCCTGCCCGGCCGGCGCAGACAGCACGCGCGTGGTGTCGGCCGGCCCCGGGCGGACGTCGGGCCCGGCGGCCGCGCCGCGGCCGTCGTCGGACACCTCGACCCGCAGCCTGTCCCCGATCCGCTCGACAGTGACGTCCACCCGCCCGACGCGCCCCGCGTGCTTGAGCACGTTGGTCAACGACTCCTGCACCACCCGGTACGCGACCAGGCCGGTGGCCCCGGGAACGTCTGCGGACCGGGCGGTGCCACCGAGGTCGGCGTGCAGCGGCAGCCCCGTGCGGGTCAGCTGCTCGACCAGTGCCGGCAGGTCATGCAGGCCCGGCTGCGGCGCCGTCGGCTCGGCTGCGCCCCGGCTGTCGGGGTCCTCGCGCAGCACGCCGAGCAGGTGGCGCATCTGGGCCAGCGCCTCCCGCCCGGTTGCGGAGATGGTCGCCAGGACGTCCACCGCACGTGCCGGGTCGGTCCGTGCCGCGTACGCGCCGCCGTCGGCCTGCACGATGATCACTGACAGCGAGTGCGCCACCACGTCGTGCATCTCCCGGGCGATCCGGGCCCGCTCCCCGGACTCGGCCAACCGGATCGCCTGCTCCCGCCCGAGCTCGACGGAGTCCGCCCGCTGGACGAGTCCCTCGACATAGGCCGCGCGTACCCGGCGCAGCGTCCCGGACACCAGGGCCACCACAACGGTCAGGACCAGCACGGCCAGGTAGCCGATCCCCCAGCTGGTGGCACACAGGACGGCCGCGCCGAGGCCGACCGGGACGCCGACCCACCGCTGCAGCGGTGTCCGGGCGCGCGCGGCGAGGGTGTAGAGCGCCACCGCAAAGGCCCCGTCCGCGGGCAGCGGGACCGACCCGTTGCCCGCGGGCGTCGCCAGGACGAGCAGCTGGACGGCGCCGACCGCGCAGACGACGGCGAGCACCCAGCCCGGTGCGATCCGGCGCACGGTCAGCGGCAGCACCATCCCGGCGCCCACCGCCAGCGCGAACACCGGTTTCCACCAGCCGTCACCGCTGACCACCTCGGCCCCCAGCAGCACCAGCGGCAGGCCGATGGCGCCGACCAGCGCGCCGTCCACCCGCGTGGGGTGCCGGTCCAGCATCCCCGCGAGATCCACCACCGGTCCAGGGTAGGGAGACCGGCCGCCGCCGCCGTCCGACTGTGGGACGACCTGGCAGTCCACGGCGCCCACCCCTGGCCGCCACGCCGCTACGCCGTACGCCCCGGCCGCCTGCCCGTCAGGCCGTCCGGTGCGCCTGCGCCGGGAGCCGGTGCAGTCGCACGTCCCGGATCGCCCCGTCGGCCACGGTCAGCGACAACCAGGTCGGGGTCGGCTGGCGGCGCCGGTCGGTGGGCGACCCCGGGTTCAGCAGCCGCATCGTCCGGCCGTCGACAACCGGCACCGCGGTGTCCCACGGGATGTGGGAATGGCCGAACAGCAGCAGGTCGGTGTCCGAGCCGTGGACGCCGGCCATCCGCCGGTCCCGGCCGGGTGCGGGTCCGGTCTCATGCACGACCGTCACCCGGATCCCACCGAGAACGGCCCGGTCGACCTCCGGCAGCCGCGCCCGCAGGGCCGGCCCGTCGTTGTTGCCCCAGCAGGCCAGCAACGAGACCGATGCCGGCCTCAGCCGGGCGAGCACCCGGTCCAGGATCGCCTCGTCAACCCAGTCCCCCGCGTGCACCGCGGCGTCGTCCGGGCCGAGCTCGTCCAGTGCCGCCCAGACGGGCCCGGGCAGGTCCCGCGCCCGGGCCGGGACGTGGGTGTCGGCGAGGACGACCAGACGGGGCACCGGGCCATCGTCACCGCCCGGCTCGCGAGGGGCCTGGCGACCCACCGCTCACGGTCGCGGGGATACCGTTGCCGGCGCAGAGCAGATCGCCGACGAGCGCGCGGACCGGGCCGTGCCGGGATGCAGGGGAGGCCCGTGGTCCCGACCACGCGAAGCGGTGGCCCGCCGCACCGCGCCGGGGCGCGAATGGACCCCCGCGCCGGGGCGCGGACGAGCCGCCGTTCCGGGGCGCGTCTGCGGCGCGGGGCGGCCGGGCTGGTGCACGCGGCACCGGCGCGCTGGCAGCCCGACGCCCTGGCCCGTCGGTCGCGCGACTGGTTGCTGGACGGGACGGTCGTCCGCGCCAAGCGGATCCCCGGACCGCACCGCGAGCCCTCCCCGGGAACGGCCCACACCCGGCCGTGGTGGAAGGTGATGTGCCTCACCGGCGTCGACTACTTCTCGACCCTCGGCTACCAGCCGGGAATCGCCGCGCTCGCCGCGGGTGCGGTATCGCCCATTGCGACGATCGTCCTGGTCTCGCTGACCCTGTTCGGCGCGTTGCCGATCTACCGCCGGGTGGCCGCGGAGAGCCCACGCGGCGAGGGCTCGATCGCGATGCTGGAAAAGCTGCTGAACTTCTGGGCGGGCAAGTTGCTCGTCCTGGTTCTGCTGGGCTTCCTCGCCACGGACTTCATGATCACGATCACCCTCTCGGCGGCGGACGCGACGGCGCACGCGGTGGAGAATCCGTTCGCCCCGGACTGGCTGCACGGGCGGGAGGTGTTGCTGACGCTGCTGCTGATCACCGCCCTCGGCGCGGTCTTCCTCAAGGGCTTCGGGGAGGCCATCGGGATCGCCGTCGGGATCGTCGGGGTCTACCTGGTGATGAATGTCGTGGTGATCGCGGTCGCGGTCGCCGACGTCGTCGGCCATCCGCAACTGGTCGTGGACTGGCGGGACCTGCTCGTCAGCCAGCACCCCAATCCTTTCGCCGTGGTGGCGGTGGCGCTGCTGGTGTTCCCGAGACTGGCACTCGGGCTGTCCGGTTTCGAGACCGGCGTCGCCGTCATGCCCCAGGTCAGAGGTGCGCCCGACGATGACCCGAAGCGGCCGGCGGGACGGATCGCCGGGACCCGGCGGCTGCTCACGACCGCGGCCGTGATCATGAGCGTGTTCCTCATCACGAGCAGCTTCGTCACGACGGTGCTGATCCCCGCGCAGCTGTTCGCACCCGGCGGCGAAGCGAACGGGCGGGCGCTGGCCTACCTGGCGCACAAGTATCTCGGCGACGGTTTCGGCACGCTCTACGACGTCTCGACGATCTCCATTCTGTGGTTCGCCGGGGCCTCGGCGCTGGCCGGGCTGCTCAACATCGTGCCGCGCTATCTCCCGCGCTACGGGATGGCGCCGGAGTGGGCCCGTGCGGTCCGTCCGCTCGTGCTGATCTTCGTGGCCATCGCCTTCGTCGTCACCCTCGCCTTCGACGCCAGCGTGGATGCCCAGGGCGGCGCCTATGCCACCGGCGTGCTGGTCCTCATGCTGTCGGCGAGTTTCGCGGTGACGCTGTCCAGCTGGCGACGACGGGCCCGCCGGCTGCATACGGGCTTGGGCGCACCGATCGCGTTCAGCCTCATCACGCTGGTGTTCCTCTACACGACGATCGCGAACATCTTCGAGCGTCCCGAGGGCGTCCGGATCGCCGGGCTGTTCATCCTCGGGATCCTCGCCGTCTCGCTGGTCGCCCGGATCACCCGGTCCACCGAGCTGCGGGTGACGTCCATCGAGCTGGACCCGGCCGCCCGACGGATCCTGTCCGCGGCCGCCGACGGGACGGTCCGGCTAATCCCGTCGGACCCGGCGGACCGCAACGCACTGGAGTACCTGGACAAGGAGCGCCGGGCCCGCGAGACCAACCACATCCCCGACCCCGAGCCGGTGGTGTTCCTGGAGATCGTGGTGCGCGACGCCTCGGACTTCGAGGAGGACCTGGTCGTGCACGGCGGGGAGCGCTACGGATTCCGGGTGCTGACCTGCCAGTCCAGCTCGGTCCCCAACGCGATCGCCGCACTGCTGCTGGAAGTCCGCGACACCTACGACACGCTTCCGCACGTGTACTTCACCTGGACCGAGGGAAACCCGCTGTCCAACATCGTCCGGTTCCTGGTGTTCGGGCACGGCGAGGTGGCGCCCGTGACGCGCGAGGTCCTGCGGGAGGCCGAGACCGACCCGCACCGGCGGCCGTTCGTCCACGTCGGCTGAAACGAGGGCTCCGGCGCTGCGGGTCGTGCCGGCAGACGGCACGTTGCGCCGGTACCGCCGGCACACTGTCCCTCACGTTGTCCTTATCCGCGCTGCTGGAGCCTTCGTGTCGTAGCGGATCCCCGCTGCACTCACCGCACGACGAGGGAGACCCACCACATGAACAAGCGCACCTCAATCGCGGTGGCCGTGGCCACCGTCGCCATCGGCGCTGCCGGGGCGGGTACGGCGTTCGCGTCGTCATCGCACCCTTCCGCCCCGACCACCGCCGCCGTCGCTTCGGCGGAGGTTCCGGGCGCACCCGATGGCGACAACATCCAGCAGGGCGACCAGACCGGTCCCGACAGCTTGGGCACGGTCGGCGACACCGCCAGCTCGGTGACCGAGAAGGCCAGCACCGAGAGCGGTGTGTCCGACGGCCCCGGCGGGTACGCGGACCCGGCCGGCAGCAACGCCGACACCCAGCAGCAGGGTCAGCACTAGGCCTCAGGCTGTACCGATCGTCCGGGGCCGGCCGTGCGCGGCCGGTTCCGGACGATCCGGCCGGGACCGCCCGGACTGCCCGGATTGCCGGGCCGAAGCGACGAGCACGCCGGGGGGTACAGCGGAGTTGAAGGTCCTGGTCGTCGAGGACGAGGACGACCTGCGCTCGGCATTGGCCCGGGGACTGCGGGCGGAGCACTTCGTCGTCCAGACCGCGGCCGACGGCGTCGACGGACTGTGGATGGCGCAGGAGTTCGATCCGGCTGTCGTCGTGCTCGACATCATGCTGCCCGGCCTGTCGGGCTACGAGGTCTGCCGCCGGCTGCGCCGGGCCGGATCCCGCGTACCGATCCTGATGCTCACGGCCAAGGACGGCGAGTTCGACGAGGCTGACGCGTTGGACCTGGGCGCGGACGACTTCCTGTCCAAGCCGTTCTCGTTCGTGGTGTTGACGGCCCACCTGCGAGCCCTGCTGCGCCGCGGAGCCGGTGGCCGCGCGCCGCACATCGCGGTCGGCGACCTGCGTTTGGATCCGGCCTCCCGGCGGTGCTTCAAGGGCGGGACCGAGGTCCGGCTGACTGCGCGGGAGTTCGCCCTGGCGGAACTGCTCGCCCGCCGGCACGGCGAGGTCGTCACCCGCGGTGAAATCATCGAGCAGGTGTGGGACGCCGATGTCGCGGGCGACTCCAATGTCGTCGAGGTCTATGTGGGGTACCTGCGCAAGAAGCTGGACCAGCCATTCGGCTCCCACATGTTGCAGACCGTCCGTGGGGCCGGTTACCGACTCGAGGAGGCCGGGACCGAGGAGGCGTCGCGGGCGTGAGGGCCCTGCCGGGAGTTCGCGGCGGCCTGCGGTCCCGGGTGGCCCGCGTGGGCATCCGCAGCCGCGCGACCGCAATCGCTACGATCGCCGTGGCGTTGGCCCTGGCCGTGGGCGGTGTGCTGCTGGTCGTTCTCGTCCACAACTCCCTGGTCGCGAGCCTGGACGCCGCCGGCCAGGCCCGGGCCCGCGATGTCGCAGCCTCCGCCGCGGGGATCCGACTGCCGCGCTCGGTGGCCAGCACCGGCGAGGACAGCTCCGTCGTCCAGGTCGTCGACGCCGCCGGTCAGGTCGTTGCGGCGAGCCCGAACATCCTCGGCGAGCCACCGTTGCTGCCTGCGCCACCGAGCCGGCGGCAGGCGCGGGTCTTCACCCGGGCCGGCCTTCCGATCAGTGGTGAAGGACAGTCCTTCCGGGTCGTGGTCGAACCCGCGACCCTGACGGGCGGCCCGGGTTGGGTGTACGTCGCGACGTCCCTGGCACAGGCGGATCTGAGCACCGCACGACTCGCGGTGCTGCTGGCTGTCGGGCTTCCCCTGTTGCTACTCGTTGTTGCCGGCAGCACCTGGCGGGCGGTGGGGCGCGGGCTGGCGCCGGTCGAGCGCATCCGCGCCAGCGCCGACGCGATCAGCGGTGCACGTCCCGACGACCGGGTGCCCGTCCCTCCGACGCACGACGAGATCTTCCGGCTGGCGATCACCATGAACGCGATGCTGAGCCGGCTGGACGACGCGGCCAGCCGCCAGCGCGAGTTCGTCGGCGACGCGTCCCACGAACTCCGGAGCCCGCTGGCCGTCCTGCACGCCGAGATCGATGTCGCGAGGGCAGATGCCGACAACGTGCTGGCCGCCGGGACGCTGGAACGACTGTCCAAGCAGGCAAGCCGTCTGGGCGACCTGCTCGAGGACCTGTTGTTCCTGGCGCGTACCGACGAGGGACGAGCCCGGCTCCGGTACGTCCCGGTGGACCTTGACGAGCTGGTGCTGGCCGAGGTTCGCCGGCTGCGGGCGCTCGGCGCGACAGTGGTCCTCGACGGCCCGGACGCGGCCCGGGTGCTCGGGTCGGTCAGCGAGCTCTCCCGGGCGCTGCGCAACCTCGGCGACAACGCCCGGGCACACGCGCGCACCACGATCACGCTGGGCCTGCACGCGAGGGACGGCGTCGCCACGCTCTACGTCGCGAACGACGGACCCCTGATACCCACAGCTGACCGCGAGCGGGTCTTCCAGCGTTTCACCCGGCTGGACCAGGCGCGCCCCCGTACGACCACCGAGGGCGGCGGAGCCGGGCTCGGGTTGGCCATCACCCGGCAGATCGCCCGCCGGCACCGCGGCGACGCCGTCGTGGCGACAACCGGGCAGACCAGCTTCGCGCTCACGCTGCCCCTCGCGGACCCGGGACACGAAGCGGCCGTCGGCTAGTTGAGCGGGCCACGGCGCCGACACCTCGGGCTCTGCGCGCCACGGCGCGGGACGAACCGTGCACTCGAGCCGACCGGCGTCAGCGCAGCGGCGGGACGATCAGCACCAGGCCGAGCACCGCCAGGCCCAGCACGGTCAGGGTCGCCGCGTCCAGCAGCCGGCCGCGGACGGCGAGCATGCCGGCCGTCCGCGTGGGGAGCACCGTGCGGAGCGCGGCGGCCAGCAGCAGGGCCGCCGAGAAGACCACCGAGCCGCGCTTGAAATGACCTATGCCGACGACGACCAGCCCGACCGCGGCCACCACCAGCACGACCGACACCGGCCACTCTCCCGTCCACCGACCCGAGCGGGCCCCCGACCGGCCGCCCGACACCGGGGTCGGTATCCCGATCACGGCGGACCGGTCACGCCGGGCCGGTCCACGCCGGTCCGGTCCACGGCGGTCCGGGTCAGGCCGCGGCGGCCGGCGTCGGGACACCCGCAGCCGCCTCCGCGGCCTCGACGACGTTGGTCAGCAGCATGGCGCGCGTCATCGGGCCCACACCGCCCGGCACCGGCGCCAGCCACCCCGCGACGTCCGCGACCCCCGGGGCGACGTCTCCGATCAGCCCGGCGGCGGTCCGGGTGATGCCCACGTCGATGACCGCGGCACCCGGCTTGACCATCCCCGCGGTCACCAGGCCCGGCGCACCGGCCGCGACCACGACGATGTCGGCCGCGCGGACGTGGGAGGCCAGGTCGCGGGTCGGCCGGTGACAGGAGACGACCGTCCCCGCCTCCAGCCGGTTCGCCAGCAGCAGGAACGTCGGCCGGCCGGCGGTCGTCCCTCGCCCGACGACGCAGATGTCGGCCCGCTCGGTCGGCACGCCGTAGGCGAGCAGCAGGTACTCGATCCCGCGGGCGGTGCACGGGCGCACCCCGGGCATGCCGAGCACGAGCCGGCCGAGGTTCACCGGGTGCAGTCCGTCGGCGTCCTTCGCCGGGTCGACGAGCTCCAGGACCCGGCCGGCATCCAGCTGCGGCGGCAGCGGGACCTGCACGAGGAAGCCGGTGCACGCCGGGTCGGCGTTGAGCTGACGGACCGCCGCCTCGACCTGCGCCGGCGTCGAGTCGGCCGGCAGCCGCAGATCCAGGGAGGCGATGCCCACGCCGGCGCAGTCGCGGTGCTTGCCGGCGACATAGGCGACGCTGGCGGGATCGTCGCCGACCAGCACCGTCCCGAGGCCCGGGGTGATCCCCCGCGCCGCCAGGGCCCGGACCCGGACCGCGAGGTCCTCCCGGATCGCCTTCGCCGTCGCCCGGCCGTCGATGAGGGTCGCCGTCACAGACACCGAGCCTTCCAGATCCGGCGCGCCCAGCCGAACCACCGGCCCGGCCGAATCGCCGGCCCGGCCGACCACGCCTGATCGCGCCGACCCGGTCAACCGGTGGCGGTACCGACGAGCCTGCCGATCGCGTACGTCACGGCCAGGCCGATCGCCCCTCCGATGACCACGCGGGCGACCGCCGTCGAGACCCGCGCGCGGCCGAGCCGGGCGCCGGTCGCCCCGGTCAGCGCCAGCGCGATCAGCACAGCCACGAACGTCGCCGGAACGCGGACCGCCGGCGGCGGCAGGACGACCGCCAGCACCGGCAGCAGCGCCCCGACGGTGAACGATGCGGCGGACGCGACCGCCGCCTGGCCGGGCCGGGTGAGGTCGTCCAGACGGATCCCGAGCTCGGCGTCCGCGTGGGCGGCCAGCGCGTCCCGCGCGGTCAGCTCCTCGGCGACCGTGCGCGCGGTCCGCGGCGACAGCCCGCGACCGAGGTAGATGGCGGTCAGCTCGTCCAGCTCCTCCTCGGGTGTCTCGGCGAGCTCCCGCCGTTCCATCTCCAGGGCGGCCCGCTCGGTGTCGCGCTGACTGGACACCGACACGTACTCGCCCAGGGCCATCGACACCGCACCGGAGACCAGGCCGGCGACTCCCGCGGTGAGCAGCGTGCCGCGCGCGGCCGTGGCACCGGCCACCCCGACCACCAGCCCACCCACCGACACGATCCCGTCGTTGGCGCCGAGCACGGCGGCCCGCAGCCAGTTCAGCCGGCCCGCGAGGCGGTCGTCGTGCGGCTCGGTGCGGTCCGGGTGCGGGGCGTTCACGTCCGCGGGGGGGGCGCTGAGGTCCGCGTGGGGGGCGGCCGGCGACGCCGGCGGCCCGGCGGTGGTGTCGGTCACACACCCGACGCTAGAGACCTCGCACGTCCCCCACCAGCAAGGGCAGCCGCACCTTGCTCGCGGGCCGGGCGTCGGGACGAGGCACTGTCAGTGCCGGAAGTGGCGCGCCGCGGTAAGGAACAGGCTCACCCCGGCTGCCTCGGCGGTTGCGACGACCTCGTCGTCGCGGCGGGAGCCGCCCGGCGCGACGACGGCGCGCACACCCGCGTCGATCAGTACCTGCAGGCCGTCGGGGAAGGGGAAGAACGCATCGCCGCCAGCCACCGACCCGGCGGCCCGGTTCCCGGCCCGCGCCACCGCCGACCTCGCGGCGTCCACCCGGTTGACCTGGCCCATCCCGATGCCGACGGTGGCGCCGCCGGCGGCCAGCAGCACGGCGTTGGAGTGCACCGACCGGCAGGCCCGCCAGGCGAACGCCAGGTCGGCCGACGTCGCGTCGTCGACGGCGGGGCCGGCGGCCAGCCGCCACCCGGCCGGGTCGTCGCCGGCGGCGTCGACCCGGTCGGTGACCTGTACCAGCAGCCCACCGGAGACACTGCGCACGTCGCGACCGGGCGGTGCAAAGCCGGCCGGGAGCCGCAGGAGCCGGATGTTCCGCTTGCGCGACAGCACGTCGACGGCGGCCGGCTCGAACCCCGGCGCCACCACGACCTCGGTGAACACCTGGCCGATCTGGTCCGCGGTTGTCGCGGTGACCGGCCGGTTGGCAGCGACGACGCCGCCGAAGGCGGACACGGGGTCGCAGGCGTTCGCCTTCGCGTGCGCGTCGGCGACCGGGTCGGCCGCGTCGGGGGCGCCGACGGCGAGCCCGCACGGGTTGGTGTGCTTGACCACGGCGACGCACGGCCCGGCAAAGTCGTAGGCGGCCCGCACAGCCGCATCCGCGTCGACGTAATTGTTGTACGACATCGCCTTGCCGTGCAGCTGCGCGGCCTGCGCGATGCCCGCCGGGACGTCGCTCCGGGCGTAGAGGGCCGCCGGCTGGTGCGGGTTCTCCCCGTACCGCAGCTGGGCCGTGCGCCGCGCCGGGATGGACACCCAGCCCGGGAACGTGCTGTCGTCGCCGGTGAACTCCGACGCCATCCAGGACGCCACCGCAGCGTCGTAGGTGGCGGTGTGCTCGAACGCCGCGGCGGCCAGCGCCCGGCGCTGGGCCAGCGTCGTCCCACCTGACGCGACCGCCTCGAGCAGCTGCGGGTAGCGGGCCGGGTCGACGACGACGGCGACAGTGGCGTGGTTCTTGGCCGCGGACCGGACCATCGCCGGACCGCCGATGTCGATCTGCTCCACGGACTCCTCGAGCCCGGCACCGGAGGCGACGGTCGCCGCGAAGGGGTAGAGGTTGCCGACCAGCAGGTCGAAGGCCTCGATGCCGAGCTCGGACAGCTGGGCCAGGTGCTCGGGGCGCCGGGTGTCGGCTAGCAGGCCGGCGTGCACGGCCGGGTGCAGCGTCTTGACCCGACCGTCCAGCGACTCGGGGAACCCGGTGAGGTCCTCCACGGCGGTGACCGGCACGCCGGCCGCGGCGATCCGGGCGGCGGTGCTGCCGGTGCTGACCAGCGCGACGCCCGCCGCGGCCAGCCCGCGCGCCAGGTCCTCGAGGCCGGTCTTGTCGTAGACGGAGAGCAGCGCTCGCCGTACGGGGCGTCGCTCTCCCGCTCCCGAGTCGTCCGCTGCCGGGCCGTCCACCGCCGGGTCGCCGCTCATCCGGTGCGCACCTTCCTGCCGTCGAGGACGAAACCGCGGGCCGCCAGGCGGCCCACGTGCTCGGGGAGCATCCTGCGCTCGGCCTGCTTGATGCGTTCGTGCAGGCTCGTCTCGGTGTCGTCCTCGGCGACCGCGACGGCCACCTGGGCGACGATCGGGCCGGTGTCGGTACCCGCATCGACGAGGAACAGCGTCGCGCCGGTCACCTTCACCCCGTGCGCGAGTGCGTCGCGCGGGGCGTGCAGACCGGGGAACGCCGGCAGCAGCGCCGGATGGGAGTTGAGGGTTCGGCCGCCGAAGCGCTCCAGGAAGACCGGCCCGACCAGCCGGCTGAAGCCCGCCAGGACCACCAGGTCCGGCTGCTGCGCCGCGGTGGCCGCGGTCAGGGCCGCGTCCCAGGCGGGACGGTGGACGTGGTCGGCCGGCCGGACCACGGCCGTGTCGATGCCGGCGACCGCGGCCCGTTCCAGCGCGCGGACCCCGGGGCGGTCGGCGACCACACCGACGACTGCCGCCGGGTAGGCCGGGTCGGTGGCGGCGTCGATCAACGACTGCAGAAGGCTGCCGTCACCGGAGACGAGCACGACGACCCGGGACCTCACGGGCCCGGACCCTAGCCGGGCGTGCGCGACACTGGGCCGATGCCGGACGCCGAAGCCCCGACCGGACAGCGCCCGACCGATGCCACCGCTGTAGCCGGCCTCCCTGACCTGGATCCCGTGCCCCGGACCGGCAGCTCGGCGCCGGCCGCCCGCCGGCCGTACGCCGAGAGCCGGGGCGACGCGGGCAGCGGGCCCGCCGGCTGGGGCCCACCGGCCGGCCCCGCTCCGTGGCCGGACCCGACAGCCGACGGTGCGGGCCCGACCGTCGCCCGGCCGGCACCGCCCGACGCGCCGCCCACCGCGCCGGCACCGCCCACCGCGCCGGCACCGGTAGATGGCGGCTACCGCCCGGGCGAGCCGCTGAAGCGTCCGCTGTCGGCGTCGCGTCCGGACGCGGACGTCCACCCGGCGCGGCGCGCTGCCGCCGGACCCGTGCCTGCCGCGGGACCCGTGCCTGCCGCGGGACCCGTGCCTGCCGCCGGACCGGTGCCTGCCGCCGTCCAGCACGCGGCCCGGCGCGCCGGCCGGGTCGCCCTCGTCCTCGCCGTCGCCGGTGTGGCCCTGACGATCGTCTTCTTCCCGGTCGGCGCGCTGCTCGACCTCGCGGCGGTCGCGCTCGGCATCCGCGCGGTCGTCCTCGCCCGCCGCGCCCGTGTACCGGCCGCGCCCGGCGGTACGGCGATCGGCCTCGGCGCGGTTGCCGCGCTCGTCGCGGTCGTCCTGGGGGTCGTCCTGGGCATCTTCTGGACCGAGGCCCGCTCGTTCATGAGCTGCTCGCGCGAGGCGATGACGACGACTGCGCGTGACGCGTGCACCGCAGGGCTGCGCAACGACCTGCAGCGTCGCGTCGACGGCTGGTCCCGCTGACCGCAGGCTCCTCCGCTCACCTCTGGCGGCCCCCGGCTCGCCGCACGGCGTGGTCAGCCGACGATCCCGCGCATCACCCCGGCCATCAGCGCTGCTGTCTCCGACGGTGTCCGGCCGACGCGGACCCCGACGTGTTCCAGGGCGGTCCGCTTGGCGGCGGCGGTCCCGGACGAGCCGGACACGATCGCCCCGGCGTGCCCCATCGTCCGGCCCTCGGGGGCGGTGAACCCGGCGACGTAGCCGACGACCGGCTTGCGGACGGACTCGGCGATGTAGGCCGCGGCCCGCTCCTCCGCGTCGCCGCCGATCTCGCCGATGAGCACGATCGCGTCGGTGTCGGGGTCGGCCTCGAATGCGGCCAGGCAGTCGATATGCGTGGTCCCGACGATCGGGTCCCCGCCGATGCCGACGGCGGTGGAGAACCCGAACTCCCGCAGCTCGTACATCATCTGGTAGGTCAGCGTGCCGGACTTGCTGACCAGCCCGATGCGGCCGGGCGGGGTGATGTCGGCCGGGATGATGCCGGCGTTGGACTGCCCGGGCGAGATCAGGCCCGGGCAGTTGGGCCCGATCAGCCGGGTCGTCCCGGACCGCTGCGCGACGGTGAAGAACTCGGCGGTGTCCCGGACCGGCACGCCCTCGGTGATGACGACGACCAGGGGCAGGCCGGCCTGGATCGCCTCGAGCACGGCCGGCTTGGTGGCACGGGCCGGGACGAAGACCACCGAGGTGTCCGCACCCGTCGCGGCGACGGCATCGCCCATCGACCCGAACACCGGAAGCGTGAGCGGCGCTCCGTCCATCCCGGTGAAGTCCACCGTCTGGCCACCCTTGCCGGGCGTCACCCCGCCGACGACCGCCGTCCCGGACATTAGCATCCGTTGGGTGTGCTTGCGTCCCTCGGCGCCGGTCATCCCCTGCACCAGCACGGTGCTGGACCCGGTCAGGAACACGGCCACGTCAGTTCTCCTCCTCGTTCGGGAGCAGTGCTCCGGCAACGGCAGCGCCGGCGAGTTCGGCCGCGGCGGCCGCGCCGCCGTCCATCGTGTCCGCCAACCGGACCAGCGGGTGCGCGGCCGCGGCGAGGATCGCCCGGCCCGCCTGGACGTTGTTGCCGTCCAGCCGTACGACGATCGGCTTGCTCGCCGTGTCCCCGAGAACGGCCAGGGCACCCACGATGCCGTTCGCGACCTCGTCGCAGGCGGTGATCCCGCCGAAGACGTTGACGAACACGCTGCGCACCTGCGAATCGGAGAGCACGATCCCGAGGCCGTCGGTCATCACCTGCGCCGACGCTCCCCCGCCGATGTCGAGGAAGTTCGCCGGCTTCACCCCACCGACGGCCTCACCCGCGTAGGCGACCACGTCCAGGGTGCTCATCACCAGCCCGGCGCCGTTGCCGATGATGCCGACCGACCCGTCGAGCTTGACGTAGTTCAAGTGCTTGGCCCGCGCGCGCGCCTCAAGGGGGTCGGCGTCCTCGGGGTCGGCCGCGGCGAGCTCGGCGAACTCCGGGTGCCGGAACGCGGCGTTGTCGTCCAGGCTCACCTTGCCGTCCAGCGCGACGATGCGGCCGTCACCGGTGCGTACCAGCGGGTTGACCTCGACCAGCGTCGCGTCGGTGGCGGCATAGACGTCCCACAGGCTGCGCAGGACCCCGGCCACCGCGGGCGCGACGTCCACGGGGAAGCCGGCCAGACCGACCAGCTCGTCGGCGGTGGCCCCGTCGATGCCGACCGTCGGGTCGACGCTCACCCGGGCGAGGGCATCGGGTCGCTCGACGGCGAGCCGCTCGATCTCCATCCCGCCCTCGACGCTGGCCATCGCCAGGTAGCTGCGGTTGGACCGGTCCAGCAGCAGCGACACGTAGTACTCGGCCGCGATGTCGGCGCCCTGGGCGACCATCACCGCGTGGACGGTGTGCCCGCGGATGTCCATGCCGAGGATGCGGCCGGCGACGTCCCGGGCCTCCTGCGGGCTGCGGGCCACCTTGACCCCGCCGGCCAGACCGCGACCACCGACCTTGACCTGTGCCTTGACCACGACGACGCCACCGGAGGCCGGGCCGATCGCCGATGTCGCGGCGGCCGCCTCGTCGGGCGTCCGGGCGAGCAGGCCAGCGAGCACGGGCACACCGTTCGCCTCGAACACGTCGCGCGCCTGGTACTCGTACAGGTCCACCCTGGTGCCTCCCGATCGGTTGCCGGCGGCCGGCTACGTCGCAGCGAGGGTATCGAGCGGCCCGGTCGACGGGAGCACGGTGACGGACCTGTCGGACCGAGCTGCCACGGTTGGCCCATGACCGGATACCTCGCCCTGCTGCAACCGGCACCGCCCGTGGCACCCACGTCCATCGCGGGACGGTTCCGCATCGCCGGCACCAGCCCGGACGGTGACTCGGTGCGGTTCACGGCCGACGAGCCCGGTGTCTGGCGCGACGCCGGCATCCGGGCGCGGGTGAACGCCGCCGGGAGCACCCAGCTGCGGCTGGACGCGATCGACGCGCTCGAGACGCACTACGCCCCACCCGGCGGCGGGCAGTGGCGCCAGCCGCCGGAGTTCGCGGTCCGCGCGACGGAGTCGCTGCTGACGCGGCTCGGGTTCGACGGATGGCGACGCGACCCGGACACCGGCACGATCAGCAATCCCGAGCCGGCCGAGGTCCCGGGGTGGATCGTCACCGCGGGCGCGGACCTGAACGGCCGCCCGGTTTCCTTCGTCCTGGCAGGCGATCGGGCGACCGCTGATGCCCGGTGGTCGGCCGGCGGTGGCGACGGGCCGGTCGCGCTGACGCCGGACATGCTCGGCGCGACGGTCAATGCGGGCCAGCTCGCCGACGGGCTGGCCTACCCGACGTTCTACACCGACCTGGCCGCGGACCTACGCGACGCGCTGGCCGCCATCACGGCCACCGCCCGGACCGCCGGCACGGGCATCTTGGCGGCGGATGTGACGACGAGCGGCTTCGTCCTCACCGGCCGCACCCAGCTGGAGACCGAGGTCGTGCTGCTGCCGAAGCTGTTCCGCCGGCTCGCGGAGTACCTGTCCCTCGACGGTCCGGAGACGGGGCCGTCGGCAGGGGTTTCGCTGGCCGGGTTCCGCGACTTCCTCGCCGTATCCGCCGATGCGGTGCGGGTCCTGCCCGACGGACCCCTCACGACCCTGGCCGACCTGGTGCGGGTCGAGGGACAGCGGGTGGCGCTGGCCGTCGAGCCGGAGCGGCTGGTCTTCAGCGAGAAGGAGACCCGCGTTCGCGCGCTGACGGACTGATCGCCGCGACCCGCTGACCCGTGGTCGCGGTCCCCGCCGGGCCGGTCACAGCTTCGTCAGCGGGGCGAACCGGAGCAGGAACCGCTTGGGCTTCTCGCCGTCGCCGAAGTCGACGGTGGCCTCGCCGCGCTCCCCGGCACCTTGGGTGGCGACGACGGTGCCCATGCCGAAGGTGTCGTGCAGCACCCGGTCACCGGCGGACACGGACACGACCGGCCGGGAGCCGCCGCTCGGCGCAGGCCGGGCGGTCGGCCGCGCCCGGCCGGACGACGACGGCGTCCAGCTGTTGCCGGCCGAGCCGCCGGGGGCCGCCGCCTCGCGACTGGACGACCCGGGGGTGCGGCTGCCCCACCGGCTCCAGCCCTCCCAGTCGCCGGTGTCCTGGCTCCCACCAGGGTCACTGCGACTCGAGTCCCAGCGCCCCGAGTCCCAGCGTCCGGAATCCCACCGGACGGTGTCGGCCTCGGTGCGCTCCCAGCGCATCGTCTCGGTCGGCACCTCGTCGAGGAACCGCGATGCCGGGTTGTGCTGGGGCGCGCCGAAAGCTGACCGGCTCACCGAGCGGGTCAGGTACAGCCGCTCGCGGGCCCGGGTGACGCCGACATAGGCCAGCCGGCGTTCCTCCTCCAGCTCCGCCGGATCGGCCAGGGCCCGGCTGTGCGGGAACGTGCCGTCCTCCAACCCGGTCAGGAAGACGACCGGGAACTCCAGCCCCTTCGCCGTGTGCAGGGTCATCAGCGTGACGACGCCTGCCTCGCGGGCGGCGGCCACCTCCGCGTCGACGTCGCCCGTCGCCGCGGCGCCTACACCACCGGCCGACCCGCTGTCCGATCCGTTGTCCGGGATCTGATCGCTGTCGGCGACCAGGGCGACCCGCTCGAGGAACCCGACCAAGCCGCCGTCGGTCTCGGCCTCACTGAACTCCCGGGCCACGGCAACCAGCTCGCGCAGGTTGTCCGCGCGGGACTCGTCCTGCGGGTCACTGGAGGACTCCAGCTCCGACAGGTAACCCGTCCGTGAGAGCACCGCTTCCAACAAATCGCCGGGATCGGCGCCGTCGGCAACCATCGCCTGCAGCTCGTCCACCAGCCCCACGAACGCTCCGACCGCGCCGATCGCCCGGGTCCCGAGATCACCGATCTCTCCGGTTCGGCGCAGCGCCTGGGTGAACGGCACCCGCTCGCGCGCCGCGAAGGACTCGACCACCTGCTCGGTGCGGTCCCCGATCCCCCGCTTCGGCACGTTCAGCACCCGGCGCAGGGACACCTCGTCGGCCGGGTTGGCCAGCATCCGTAGATAGGCCAGGGCGTCCCGGATCTCCCGGCGCTCGTAGAAGCGGACCCCGCCGACGACCTTGTACGGCAGGCCGACGCGGATGAACACCTCCTCGAACACCCGGGACTGGGCGTTGGTCCGGTAGAACACGGCCACATCACCCGGGCGTGCACTACCCGCGTCGGCGAGTCGGTCGATCTCGTCGGCGACGAACTGGGCCTCGGCGTGCTCGTCGTCCGCGACGTACCCGACCACCTGCTCCCCCGCGCCGGCGTCGGTCCACAGCCGTTTCGGCCCGCGGCCGGGATTGCGGGATATCACCGCGTTGGCCGTGGTCAGGATGTTCTGGGTCGAGCGGTAGTTCTGTTCCAACAGGATCGTCCGCGCCTGCGGGTAGTCGCGCTCGAATTCCAGGATGTTGCGGATGGTCGCCCCGCGAAAGGCGTAGATGGACTGGTCGGCGTCACCGACGACCACCAGTTCCGCCGGGCCGATCGCCGGGGTCTCGTGAGCGGGCGCATCCGCGGCCGCCGGCGCCACAACCTCCACACCCGGGACACCGCCGGCGCCGAGACCGACGAGCTCGCGCACCAGCATGTACTGGGCGTGGTTGGTGTCCTGGTACTCGTCGACCAGCACGTGCCGGAACCGGCGGCGGTAGGTCTCCGCGACGGCGGGGAAACGCTGCAGCAGCTGAACCGTGCGCATGATGAGGTCGTCGAAGTCGAGAGCACCGGCCTCGCTGAGCCGCCGCTGGTAGAGGGCGTAGCACTCGGCGTAGGTCTTCTCGATGTGGTTCGCCGCGCGGCCGGCCGCGTCGTCCGGACCGACCAGCTCGTTCTTCAGGTTCGACACCCAGGCCTGGATGCCCTTCGGGTTGTAGTTCTTCGCGTCCAGGTCCAGGTCGCGGCAGACCATCGCCATCAGCCGTTGGGCGTCGGCCTGGTCGTAGATGGAGAACGAGCCGCCGATGCCCAGCGGGGAGCCGTCCCGGCGCAGGATCCGCACGCACGCGGAGTGGAAGGTCGACACCCACATCAGCCGGGCCCGGTTGCCGACCATCGCCGACACCCGCTCCCGCATCTCTCCGGCGGCCTTGTTGGTGAACGTGATCGCGAGGATCTCGCCGGGGTGCACGTCGCGGGCGGCGAGCAGGTAGGCGATGCGGCGGGTCAGCACCCGGGTCTTGCCGGACCCGGCGCCGGCGACGATCAGCAGCGGCGAGCCGGTGTGCACGACTGCCGCCCGCTGGGACGGGTTCAACCCGGACAGCAGGTCCTCGACGTGCTCCTCGCGGCGCCGGGCGGCCTCCGCGTGCGCCCGCGCCCCGGCCTCCCGGGCCCGGGCGGCGACGTCGGCCGCTCCCCCGCCGACGGTCGGGATGCCCCGCGGACCGGTCGGCGGGAGCAGGCCGGCGAGCAGGTCCGGCTGCAGCGAGGGAGGCGTCGTCATCGTCGTTCGAGACTACGGCCGAGGTCCGACCGGGACCCGGCCCGGACGGCCCGGTCAACCGACGCGGCGCCAGGCGATCCCGGCCATCGGCTCGGCGTGCGCGAGCGTGGCCTGGATCTCCAGACCGTCCGGCCCCGCCTGGCCCGTGGTGAAGGTCACGACGTTGCCGCATTTCGTGGACAGGTGCTCCGGTCCGCGCCGATCAGGTGGCGCGGTCGCCGGTCGCGCCAGCCGGGCCAGTACCGACGGCGGGCCCGAGTACACGGTGAGGATCCCGGTCCCGACACAGGCCAGCCGAACCTTCCACCGGCCCGACGTCACGGTCTCGTAGGCCCAGCTACTCCCGGCGTTCGCGCCGACGAGCACCTCGCTCGAGGCCGCCATCTCGATGCTCCCCGATCCGAGCCTCGCCTCGGCGGCGGCCTGGAGGGCGAATCGCTGCTGCTCGGCCGCGCTGGTCTGCCTAGAGCCCGTCGGTACGGGGCGCGGCCGCAACCGGGTCGTTCACCGGACCGGGATCGAGAGCAGGGACCGGCTGACATCCAGGGCCACCCCGAAGACGACGTGGGAGCCGCCCTCCCAGGCGACCGCCGCCCGTGGCAGCTTCGCCGGCGACGGCTGGACGCCAAGCGCGGGAACGGCCGCACCGTGCGTCAGCCCGTACAACACCACGCCGGCCGCGGCACCGAGGCCGAGCGTCGCCGCCGGGACACTACGGGCGAGCAGCGCGTAGACGACGCCGACACCGGTGCCGAACGCGTAGTGGACGACGGTCTGAGCGGCCAACGCCTGCGGGATCGCGAGGTCCCGGCCGGTCATCCGCTTCCAGACCGCGGTGGCGATCACCGCGGGTGGCATCCGCTCGGGGCGCCCCGCCGGGTCGGCACCGACCAGTTCCTTCTGGCCCGGCGCCGGCGGCCAGACCTGCTCGGCGATCCGTTGCATCGGCGCCTCGGCCAGCACCTTGACCCAGGACGCGAACGCCCCGGACGCGGCACCGACCAGGACGGTGGCCGTAGTGGACGGTCGCAGCAGGCCCATCGGGGCATCGTGGCCTGCCACCCGGCAGCCGGACAACCCACCGCGCCGCATGCGTCGCGGCACCCGTCGCGCCGACCGGTCGCGGGCGGGCGGGAGACTGCACGGAGCGGAACGGCCCACGCAGACGGAGGACCAGTGGCAGAGCGAGAGACCGGCCCGTACCCGGACGAGGAGGTGGAGCGCGGGCTCGTCGTCGTCGCGCACCCGGACGACATCGACTTCGGAGCCGCCGGGACCATCGCCGGCTGGACCGACGCGGGGATCGCCGTCACCTACCTGCTGGTCACCACCGGCGACGCGGGCGGCTTCGACGACGCGGTGGTGCGCTCGGACCTGCCGGCGATGCGCCAGGCGGAGCAGCGCACCGCCGCGGCCGTGGTCGGGGTCACCGACGTCCGGTTCCTCGGCCATCCCGGACCGGACGGCCAGCCCAACGGCGACCTGCAGCCGGACGGCTTCGTGGAGGTCACCGCGGCACTGCGCCGGGACATCAGCCGGGTCATCCGCCGCGTCCGGCCGCAGCGGGTGCTGACCACCAGTCCCGAGTGGTATCTGGAGCGGATGCCGGCCTGCCACCCGGACCACATGCACACCGGCGAGGCGACGCTGCGGGCCGTCTACCCGGATGCGCGCAACCCCTACGCGCACGTCGAACTGCTGCGGGAGGAGGGCCTGGCGCCCTGGACCGTCCGGGAGATCTGGGTCCAGGCCGGCCGGGCGACCAACCACGTCGTGGACGTCACGGCCAACCTCGACCGCAAGATGGCGGCGCTGTCCGCCCACACGTCCCAGTTCCCCGACGGCTTCGCGCCGGTCGAGGAGCTGGTCCGCGACTGGATGGCGGTGACGGCAGCCGAGGCGGGGCTGCCCGCGGGATCGGCGGCCGAGACCTTCGACGTGCACCGCATCGACTGACCCGTCCCCGTGAGCCCCGTCATCCCGGTCACGTCTGCACCGCGCTCGCGACGGCACCGGCCGCGACCTGCGGCTGCCCTGGCTGCCGAGCCGAGCGCGGTGCTCAGGTGCCCGATGCCGGCCGGGGGGCGTCCACGACGGGCGGCTACTCCCACTCGATGGTGCCGGGCGGCTTGCTGGTGACGTCCAGCACCACCCGGTTGACCTCGCGGACCTCGTTGGTGATCCGGGTGGACACCCGTTCCAGCACCTCGTACGGCACCCGGGCCCAGTCGGCGGTCATCGCGTCCTCGCTGGTTACCGGGCGCAGCACCACCGGGTGGCCGTAGGTCCGGCCGTCACCCTGCACGCCGACCGAGCGGACCTCGGCCAGCAGCACCACCGGGCACTGCCAGATGGTCTGGTCCAGCCCGGCGGCGGTCAGCTCCTCGCGGGCGATCGCGTCGGCGGCCCGCAGGATCTCCAGCCGCTGTCTCGTCACCTCGCCGATGATCCGGATGCCCAGGCCGGGCCCGGGGAACGGTTGGCGGCCGACGATCGCGGCGGGCAGGCCGAGCTCGGCGCCGACCGCGCGGACCTCGTCCTTGAACAGGTCCCGCAGCGGCTCGACCAGCTCGAACGCCAGGTCCGCCGGCAGCCCGCCGACATTGTGGTGGCTCTTGATCGTCGCCGCGTTGGTCCCGCCACCGGACTCCACGACATCCGGGTAGAGCGTTCCCTGCACGAGGAACGTGATAGGTGCGTCGGTGCCCGCCGCCCGCATCAGGTCCAGCGCGGCGCCGTCGAAGGCCCGGATGAACTCCCGGCCGATCGTCTTGCGCTTCGTCTCCGGATCGGTCACCCCGGCCAGCGCGGCCAGGAACCGATCGGCGACATCGACGGTGACCAGCCGGGCACCGGTGGCGGCCACGAAGTCCCGCTCGACCTGTTCCCGCTCGCCGGCCCGCAGCAGCCCGTGGTCGACGAACACGCAGGTCAGCCGGTCCCCGATGGCCCGCTGGACCAGCGCCGCAGCGACTGCTGAGTCGACGCCACCGGAGAGCCCGCAGATGGCGCGGCCCTCGCCGACCCGGTCCCGGATCCGCTCGACCTGCTCCGCCACGACGCCCGTGGTCGTCCAGTCTCGGCCGATCCCGGCGACGTCGTGCAGGAACCGGTCGAGCACCCGGGTCCCGAACGGTGAGTGCGCGACCTCGGGGTGGAACTGGACCCCGGCCAGCCGGCGGTCGGCCTGCTCGAACGCCGCCACCGCGGAGCCGGGGCTGGTCGCGGTGACGGTGAACCCGGCCGGCGCCGCCGTGACCTGGTCGCCGTGGCTCATCCACGCCTGGTGCTCGGCGGGCAGCCCGCCCAGCAGGGCCGAGCCGTCGGTGTGGCTGACGACGGCCCGGCCGTACTCCGAGCGCCCGGTGTGTTCCACCGTCCCGCCGAGCGCCTGCGCCATCGCCTGGAAGCCGTAACAGATCCCGAGGACGGGCACGCCGGCCTCGAACAGCGCCGGGTCCACCGACGGGGCGCTGGCGGCGTACACCGAGGACGGCCCGCCGGACAGCACGATGGCGGCCGGCTCCCGGGCCAGCAGCTGCTCGGTGGTCAGGGTGTGCGGAACGACCTCGGAGTAGACGTCGCACTCCCGGACCCGGCGGGCGATCAACTGGGCGTACTGCGCGCCGTAGTCCACGACGAGCACCGTGTCGTGCCGACCGCGGGTGACGGTGTCCCCGCCGGTCGCGGGGTCGGGGGCAGGCGCGGCTGACACGGCTACTACGTCGGGAGGGGTATCGGATCGGTCGGTGTCCATCGCGAGCCATCCTGCCCGGTGACGGCTCCGCGCCGGTGACGAGTCAGCGCAGCCAGGAGCCCAGCGACTCAGTCCAACCAGGACCGGAGCACCGACGGCGCCAGCGACGCGGTAGCGGCGGGCAGGCGCGCCAGCAGGCCACGGTCGGCGGACACCACGAGCGACCCGGTACGCGAGGCCGCCGCCCGATCAGCGGCCTCGACGACGGCGTCGTCACCGGACCGGACCGCCCGCACCACCGTCAGGCCTTCGACGTCGGCCGCCGACCGCGCGGCGCCCTCGAGAACGGCGACCGCCGTGCCCACCCTGACGAACGGCGACGCACCGGCGCCAACGAGCCGCGTCGTGCGGGGCAGGGCGGCGGCCAGCGCGGTCAGCAACCGGGTGGAGGCGGCGACCCGGTCCCGCCACCACCCGTCGGGAACCGACCCGACGACGTTGGCGACGTCGACGACCAGCTGCACCGGCCGCGCCCGCAGCAGCGGCCAACTCGCCCGCAGACCCGGATGCAGGGCGCGGCCGGCGACCGCCGACTCCGGAACCCACTGCAGAGCGTCGCTCTCGCGATCGAGCACCGTGCCGAGCTGCTCGGCGACGTCGGCGACGACCGTCGTGTAGGTCCAGCCGGACGGGTCGCCGTCCAGGTCGTCGACCAGCTCACCGCGGACGCCGACCACGTGCGGGTCGATGCCGGTCTCCTCGGTCGCCTCGCGCAACGCCGCCATGGCGGTGGTCTCGTGCGAGTCCCGCGCCCCGCCGGGGATCCCCCAGGTGCCGCCGTGATGACTCCAACCAACTCGAAGTTGCAGCAGGACCAGCGGGTCGGCCGGATCCGGACCGGGTGCCCGGAGCAGCAGTCCGGCCGCGCCGTGCCGGCCCCACCGCTGCTGGCCGTCGCCGCACCGGACCCAGCCGTCCCCGTCACCGCGCACCCGCCGGCCGCCGTGGCTAGGACAGCCGGCGGACGTCGAGACGGGTCTCGACCGCCCGGTCGCCGTCGCGGACGACACGGTAGGCGCCGGCGCCGTCGACCTCGCCGAGCGCCTCCACCAGATCGGTCCCGCGGTACAGCAGGCCGACGCCGTCGTCGGTCGCGTAGCCGTCCGGCAGCGTTCCGTCGGCGATCAGGGACTGGAACAACGGCCGGCGCTGGGTTTCCGCGTCGTAGTGGACACCGTTGGACCAGGGCAGCAGCGCCAGCCCGTTCGTCACCGGGCGCAGCGTGGGCCCGAAGGAGTCGGTCGTCCCGCCGACGTGCCAGCAGATCGACCCCGCGGATACCCCGGTCAGCACGACGCCGGCCTCCCAGACCTGGCGGAACACGGTGTCCAACCCGTGCAGCCGCCACATCGCGAGCAGGCCGGCGACACTGCCGCCCCACACCCAGACGACGTCCTGGTCGAGCAGGTGCGCGGCCATGTCCTCCACGCTGGGCATCGGGAACAGCGCCAGCGATGACGCGGTCCACCCCGCCAGTGCCGCGGCAGCGTGGAAGTCCGCGACGAGGCCGCGGTCGTCGCCGCATGCCGTGGCCAGGAAGCAGACCCGCGGCGCGCGGCCGGTGACCCCGGCCAGCTCCACCGCGTGCCGGGTCAGCGGTCCGACCTCCCAGCGGAGCCGGTCGCTGGGTTGGGCTCCCCCGGAGGTGGCCAGGATGGTCGGACCGTCAGCGGGCACGCCGGGCACCCTACGGAAGCGTTGTCGCCGGTAGGGTCCACAGGATCGAAAGGGGTCCACCGGATGCTGACGCGACTGAGGTCCACGGCTTCAAGAATTTGCGAGACATCGACATGCGCTTCGGGCCCTTCACCTGCATCGCCGGCGCGAACGGAATCGGTAAGTCGAACGTCTCCGACGCCATCCAGTTCCTAACCGGCAGATCGACATGTCGGTCGAAATGCTTGTCCCGGCAGTGTTCGACGATGACCTCGGGGCCTCGACGGAGGCCACGGCGACCTTCCTGACATACGACCTCGAGCTCGGGGTGCGAAGCTCCCGAATCGAAAGCGGGCGTCGGTCGTCTGACGTTGCTCACCGAGGAACTGCGGCACATCACCCGCGGTGATGCGAAAAGCCACCTGCCGTTCAAGCACTCCCGCCGTCGTCTGGCAGTCCCGGCCGTCGCAGGTCTCTGCGCTCGGTCGCCTGCACGTCTTCAAGGCCTGATCATCGAGTCCTTCATCGAGCACCCATCTGCGCCGCGCCATAGGCCCGGCACAGCGTCGGTCACCGCGTCGGCGGAGGTGAGAGGCCGTGCCGCGAGACTGGCAGCGCGGTGAGTGCGCGCAGGAGCCCGGCGCAGGAGGCCAGGTGCGTGCCGGTAGGGCGGGGTAATCCTCGGGGCTGACGCCGGTCGGGCGGCGTGGTCCTGCGGGAGCGTCAGCGTCGCGCGCACCAGGAGCAGACACATGGTGCGCACGATCGGGGTAGCGCGTACGTCATCACCGTCGACTCACCATCTGCAAGAGCACGAGGCGCTTTGGGGGCGCCCCGGCCCACAGGATGAGCCCACGTTCACTCTGTGGTAGAGTGAACCTCGGCTCATATTAGAAGGCGGGCCGCCGCTGTGCGTCGACGAGGAGTCATCATGGAAACCGCAAAACTCGGAACGCTCAACGTCTCTCGCATCGGCCTGGGATGCATGGGGATGAGTGCGTTCTACTCCGGCGCCGCCACCGACGACGCCGCGTCGGTCGCGACCCTTCATCGAGCAGTGGGGCTCGGCGTGACCTTCTTCGACACCGCCGAGATGTACGGCCCGTACACCAACGAAGAACTCATCGGACGAGCGCTTGCGCCGTACCGCGACGAGGTCGTCATCGCCACCAAGGGAGGCACCCTCGATCATACGGGTGACGGCAGCTATCGGATCAACGGTACGCCGCGGAACATTCGTCTCGCCGTTGAAGGTTCGCTCCGGCGTCTTGGAACCGACCGCATCGACCTCTACTACCAGCACCGCATGGATCCGGCTACCCCCATCGAAGACACGGTCGGGGTCTTCGCCGAGCTGATTGCCGAAGGTAAGATCGTGCACTACGGCCTCTCCGAGGCGGCGCCAGAGCGCATCCGGGCCGCTCACGCGGTCCATCCAGTCACTGCACTGCAGACTGAATACTCCCTGTGGTCCCGCGAGCCCGAGGATGAGTTGATCCCGCTGCTGCGCGAGTTGTCCATCGGGTTCGTGCCGTACTCCCCGCTGGGTCGAGGCTTCTTGACCGGCGCGCTACGCAAACTCGACACGCTCTCTGACGACGACTACCGACTCGGCAACCCGCGATTCCAGGGTGAGAACGTGACCAAGAACCTCCGGATCGTGGACGCGGTGGAGGAGGTGGCGCGAAACGTCGGCGCCACTGCCGCGCAGGTTGCGCTGGCCTGGGTGCTCAGCAAGGGACAGGGCGACTTCGCACCTATCCCCGGAACCAAGCGCGTCGAGCGTCTGCAGGAAAACGTCGAGTCCGACGGCCTCACGCTCACCGCAGAGCGGATTGATCAACTGGACCTACTACAGCCGGCCGCCGGGGACCGGTACGAGGACATGTCCTCGGTCAACCTCTGAGCCGAAAAGGACGAAGAATGAGTAACGAGAAGGTAGCGCTCGTCACCGGCGCCTCATCGGGAATCGGAGCAGCGGCGTGCCGCTCGCTCGCCGCTGCCGGTTACACCGTCTACGGCGCCGCGCGACGCCTCGAGCGACTGTCGGAGCTGCAGGACGAAGGCATCGTCGCACTGGCAATGGATGTCACCGACGACGCATCCATGCGTTCAGGCGTCGACCGCATCCTGCGCGACACCGGACGCCTGGACGTCCTGGTCAACAACGCCGGCTACGGCTCGTACGGATCGGTGGAGGAGGTACCCCTCTCGGAGGGACGCCGCCAGTTCGACGTCAACGTGTTCGGGCCGCTGCAGCTCATCCAGCTCGTCACACCCATCATGCGCCGCCAGGCCGCGGGAAAGATCCTGAACGTCACGTCCGTCGGGGGGAAGATCCACTCGCCGTTCGGAGCGTGGTATCACGGGAGCAAGTTCGCCCTCGAGGGCATGAGCGACGTTCTGCGTATCGAACTGGCCCCCTTCGGCATCGATGTCATCGTCATCGAGCCGGGTGCGATCAAGACGGAGTGGTCGGCCATCGCCGCAGAACACCTGCTGTCCAACTCCGGTTCCGGGCCCTACGCCGACGCGGCGACGCGCCACTCCAAGACGATGACCAGCGGCCCTTTGCACGATCGAGCGTCGGACCCGTCGGTGATCGGCACCACGATCGTCGAGGCGGTGCAGGCACGCCGGCCCAGGACACGCTACTACGCCGGCTACTACGCCCGAACCGTCCTCCAGCTACGTCGGATGCTCTCGGACCGGGCCTTCGACTCGATCATCGCCCGAAGCATGAGATGAGCAACTGGTGGTATCGGAGGAGGTTTCATGCGAGCGGATGCTCAGCGCAATCTTGGACGCATCCTCGGGGCGGCTGAGGCAGAGATCCTGAAGCACGGCCCGGACGTTTCCATGACCACCATCGCCGAGCACGCAGGGGTGGCAGTTGGCACGCTCTACCGCCACTACCCGACGAAAAGGGCTCTCGTCGAAGCAGTTCTTGCGGCGTTCTCGGCGCGCATCGTTGACCGCGCGGAGCATGCGGCAGCATCCGTCACCGCCGCGGGCGGTGCAATGACGCAGATCGAGAAACTACTGGCGGACTTCGTCGAGGACGCCGCCATCAATCCCGGACTCAAGGCCGCCGCGACCAGTGTCGACGCCGATTTCATCACCCCGGACCAGGAAGAGCGCGGACTTGTCGCACTGCGCCAACTCGTTGCCGCAGCACACGAAGACGGAGACCTGCGAGATCTTGTTTACGCCGAAGACATCTTCCTGCTGATGATCGTGGCACCCACGACCCATCCGAAGCCAATCCGCGAACGCTGGTTAGGTCTGACCCTCGCCGGCTTGCGCATTGCCTAGCAATTAGCCATGGGCGGCGTCAAGTGGTCAGTGCGCCACCGGCTTGGATCAGGAGTTCGTTGAGTTTCTCGGTGGGGTTCTTCCAGTGGAGGGTCTCCCGGGGTCTGCCGTTGAGTTGGGCGGCGACGGCGTCGAGGTCGGCTTGGGAGTGCACGGACAGGTCGGTGCCTTTGGGGAAGTACTGCCGCAGCAGGCCGTTGGTGTTTTCGTTGCTGCCCCGTTGCCACGGGGAGTGCGGGTCGCAGAAGTAGACCGGTATCCCCGTCGCGACGGTGAACTTCGCGTGCGCCGCGAGTTCCTTGGCCTGGTCCCAGGTGATGCTGTTCCGGAGGAACGCGGGCAGGGTCGCCATCTTCTGCGCCAACACGATCGCGACCCGGTCCGCGGTCCGGTCATAGGGAACCCGCACCAGCATCACGTACCGGCTGCTCCGCTCGACCAGGGTCTTGATCTGGCTCCGGCCGCCCTGCCCGATGATCAGATCCCCTTCCCAGAACCCGGGGACCGCCCGGTCCTCGGCCTCCGCCGGCCTCTCGCTGATGTTCACCATGTGGGGGATGGTCCCCCCTAGTCACGTCCGCCCTGACCGGTTCACCCGCCGGGTCCGGCCCCGGCGCAGGGCCAGGCCCAGCCGGGTCCGCAGCTCACCGCGGGCCTGCACATACAGCGTCTGATAGATCATCTCCGGCGACACCCGCAAAGTCTGGTCCGCGGGCAACTGTTCCGGCAATCGACGACTCACCTGACGCAGGGACGACTTGTCCCCCAAACCGTCCCGGACCGCCTCGTGCGGCCGCTTATTCGCGACGAGAACACGTTCCTTCGGCCGACCCCGGTCGCGGTCCGCGCATTCCTGAGCCGCAAAGCGCCCGATAGGACCTCCGGCCACCATGCCGGGCGACCTCCCGCGACACGACCGACTGATGCCGCCCAAGAACCACAGCGATTGCCCGACACGACAACCCACCCGCAAGCTCCCGGGAAATCATCTCCCGTTCCTCCGCGCGCAACCCGACACCCCGCACCCGACGCCCCTTCCCCATTTGCAGCTGGCCGACAACCACCAACGCTACCCGTTCACCATTCGCGCGGCGCACTGACCGTATGGCCGCAAGCTCCCTCAGCGCGGCCCCACAGCAGCCCGGCTCTAAGCTGTGATGGCGTCGACCTGGTCGCGGATGGCGATGTCGAGGTCGGTAGCGGTCAGGCCGAAGGTGCGGGCCGTCTCGGTCGCGTCCATGTAGAATGGCGCGTACCACTGGTAGTCCATCTCGGCCACCTCGCGGGCGATCGGGACAAACACACCGGCCGCGTGCATGGCGAAGCGCGGCGTCTGGATCAGTTTCAACGGGGGTTTGCCAGCGGCGCTGGCGTACCGCTGCGCGAGCTCGCGGAGGGTGATGGCCGGCGGGGAGGGTACGTGCCAGGCCTGGCCCCAGGCCCGCTCATCCTGGGCGAGCGTAACCAGGGCCTTGGCCATGTCACGGTTGTAGGTAAAGGTGTGCGGCATGTCTAGTGTCCCGTGTTGGAAGTTGGTTTCCGGTTCGAGGGTGTGGCGTGGGCGATGATCGTGTCGGCGTTCTTGGTCCAGATGAAGGGGTGGGCTCGGTCGTTCCAGCCCTCGATATAGGTGGTGA
>JAABUS010001217.1_pt1 | contig 58003 bp, 54 predicted proteins | sample 5560161 | NCBI WGS metagenome assembly JAABUS01 (sample SAMN10711885, study PRJNA513376) | rock metagenome | isolation source: Antarctica rocks | place: Antarctica: Victoria Land, Trio Nunatak nord | collected 2016-01-04
CGGGTCGATACTCGATCCGGGTTCCCGATCCGACTCGCCAAGGAATCGAATATGACGTCAAGAGGGCTAAATATAGAAATTTTTCCGGTTTTTCGCCTTTGCATTACCTTTTTGCATTACCTTTTTGCATTACCTTTTTGGTAGAAAGCCATAAAGGGGAACATGAAGGGAAACATGAAGGGGAACATGAAGGGGAACATGGAGGCCGTTTGGTAGGGAGCTTTGGTAGGGAGCTATGGTAGGGAGCTATGGTAGGAAGCCATGACGGGGAACTATGGAGGCTGTTTGGTAGAGAGCCATGAAGGGAAGCCATGAAGGGAAGTCATGAAGAAGAGTCATGAAGGGAAGCTATGAAGGGGAGCCATGAAGGGGAGCCATGAAGGAAAGCTATGGTAGGGAAACATGAAGGCTATTTGGTAGGAAGCCATGGTAGAAAGCCATAATAGGGAGCTATAATAGAATATCTATCTATCTACCTTCATGTCTTGGCGGGCCGGGTCGGGAATTCCGGGTCAATACTCGGTCCCAACCTTCTGACTCGACCCGAATACTCGGGTCAAACCTTCTGACCCGACCCGAATACTCGGGTCAAGAATCCTGACTCGAATCGAGTCTTGACGAGTCGAGTACTCAACTCGACGCGGTCAGTCTATTTAATGCAGCACTGCAATCTTTGAACATTATATAAATAAAAGTTTTTATATCATTCTTCATTTATATTCTTAATGTTCAGTTATAGCTATTTCTAAAGAATCAAGCATCATCATTTATGTACTTCATTGATTGAATCATTTAGACACAGTTTCAACAGACACTTTATTTAAGCACTTTCTTTACTTGAGTAAACTTGCTTCACTCTCTTTGTTTGCTTTACTTTAAATACAGCTTAAATTTCTCTTTGATTCTTACTTCTGTATTTTTAATATTTTAGTTATAACTATCTTTATAGACTTAAACATTTTACTCACTGCACGTTTTCTGATTAAATTCTAAACATGATTTCAACATTATTCAAAATGATGATGAAATCTTTATCAAAGTTGAATTTCTAGCTGCTTTTAACGAGTTCAGAAGTAAAGCTTTCAAGAAAATTACTATATGTTTGACTTAAAAGCAAACTGAGTTAATTCTCTTCAATTCTAACGTGATTTTGAATAAAATGCAAGAAACTTAGCTTTCAGCTTATTTTATTACATTTTCGTTCATGACTTTAGCATTATTTGATATCTAAAAGACATTTACTACTAGAAAACAGCTGAAAAAACAATAAGTGAATTTACTTTGTTTCAACTTTGAACTCAAGCTTCATCAAAAGTTAGTCAAATTTATTAAAGAAATTAATGCAATGACTTGTAGAATTAAGCTACTGAAGAATAAGCTAGATCGAACACAGTCGATTCAGAATGCTTGAAATGCATGTAAAAAGCAGTCTGCTAAGATTCTTTAAACAGAAGGTATACTTTATGTCAAAGATGCTCAATTTATGACTCAAGATAAAGTACAAGTAGAAGAATTAAGGCAACGAACTCGCGATGAGCGTAAAGAAAAACGCTATATTAATGAGCTAAAGAAGGTTCACAAGACTATCAAACCTCATAGAATGAAGTGACTTAAGCAGCGTGAATCTATTTGAAAGGTTTGAAAGCATGTAATGAGTGAATTGCTTGTTAGATATAGCGATGAATAGAAATATATGAAAATTCGAGTTATATGACTGATCGAGTTACATGACTGACTAGTACTAAGCGAAGAACTGAGCGAAAGTGCGGGGTAATCGTGACACCCACTTGGCGACGCAAGGCCCTCTAGTGATAACCAGCTCAATGTCGTTACCGGCTCGATGACGTTGATTTTACACCCCACCAACATGAAAATTTATCATTAATTCAATTGAACTTCGAATGGGTTCAAACTTTTAATATATCTTCCTAATATGATGCTCTAAAGGGCCATTTAAGATAAAAGGAACTCGATGTTCCTGAGATTGTCGGTATTTTTCTTTTCGGCAGCCTTCTGCTTTCGCTTTTCGGCTCTCTCCGCCTTCTCCGCCTCTTTTATAGCCCTACATGAAGCCAATTCTCTGCAATCGCTCAGTTTCACTACTCCGAACTTTGCTGCTACTGTTCCAGGTTGATTGTCATGTTTTGAACGCGATGTAGCTGCTTCCTGAATGGCTAGAAGGTCCCGTTCAGTAATACTCAGCTTGTGAGCTTCACATATTACTCCTCTAATGAAGCGATTCAGATGTATAGAAGGGATTTTCTTGTAGGATTCAGCTTCCACGTAAGCGAGTCGAAGCTGTTTATCGTGTTCAATAATCGAATCCGGCCCTTTAGATGTGTGAAAGAGAGAAGGAGGGGGAGGACTAGAAGTCCTGAGGGCCCGACGCAGCTGATTTGCTCTAACTTTCTCCATGACAACCTCAGGATTATATGAAACTAAACCAGTGATCTCGAATGCATGACGTATAGTAGTGTCTTTGAACGTTTGATTTCGGAAGGTTTGAAACGCGGCCAGAAATTCCAGTTTACCGAAATTGTAATCGCCCAATCGAACAGCTTGATCAATCGCTTCGGTATGATAGTGTTTGAAGGGTTGAAACACGCCCACGTCGAGGGGCTGAGTCAGATGAGTGGAATGAGGTGGAAGCTTATAAAGCACTATTTTCTGTTCCGTGCAGAGGTTCAGGAAAGGTATGGTCATATGAGATCCAAATCCATCGACTATAAGCATGATCCACGCTCCAATTCTCTTTCGTTCCGTATGCTCAATGAAGTGCTTCAGCCAATCCATGGCCAGGTCGTCATTGCTGTATCCCGTTTCGCTGGTACCGATAACGATGTCGCCGTCCAGGTCGTCGAAGCCCCATTTATGCAAAATGTGCACTCCAGCCAAAATCAACACGGGACGTATAACCCATCCTCTAGAACTCACACACTCTACGGAGGTAATGTAGATACGATTATCTGGATCCGTCATTCGAAGTGGTTTTTTCGGATCCAGTGTAACTATCATCTGAGCACGTCCACAGCCAATGCGAAAGCCTGTTTCGTTCATGTTCCAAACATCCTCATTCAATATGCCATGATCTTCCATTGCTCTTTTATATTTGTAGAAATGATCCATAAACGTAGCCGGTTCTTGACTGTTCTTTCTATCGTATGCCAATGGCTTTTGTTTTCGTCGATAGTACTGTGAATTTCGCTTCAGAAATCTTTCAACCCACTGCGGACCCACGACGCGTTGTTTCGATCGAATTAATCAATTTGCAGCCCCCACAATCATTTTGGGGCGAGCTGACATGTTAATTCTGTCCAACCGTTCAATGTACACGAATATAGCTTGTTCTTGCGCGTCTGTAAGGGCTCTGTTGATGGGTGATCGCGTGGATTTGGAAGGAGCTCCATTCCATCGTCTTTGAAGAGTTCGCACTGAAACGTCGAAAGCCTTCGCCGCATTGGTGCAGTCGTTGTAATCATTCTTCCGAATGGCTTCAATGGCATCTAATATACGCTGTTCAACTGATTTATACAATTCAGACATGGTTTGGTTGATTGATAAATTAATGAAGGTGGATGGTTGAATTTAATAAAATTACGACACCGAGCCGGTAACGACATTGAGCTGGTTACCACTAGGGGGCCCCGCGTCGCCAAGTGGGTGCCACGATTACGGATAGCCGAAACGTCAAAAACAAATGAGCTCTCCGGTCGGCCGACTTACTCAACGAAATATGCCAATTGAATCCAAGGGAACGTCTTCACAATCCTCCACCTTGTAGTTTCTTAATTTCGACTGGACAGATAAACGAATCTCACCGATACTCGGAACATAGTCATTGCTGCTGGTGCTATGTGAGCCCCGATCCTCTTTAGGGAGAATATCATTAATAGCAGCCCACCAGTCGCACCAGAAATTCGAGAAAGGCCCAACATGTTCCCTTCGAAGACGTCTATAGATGCTCATGTAGATTTCCAATGTGTGGCTGAAATTGCTGTCTTCTTCGCGAAGCTCGTGACACTCCTCGTCCGACGGCACAAGGCATTCACCACGTGCAAGGGGTTTAGGCTTGGCGTAGCAGCAGGTGTGGGCCATACCCAGCCGTTCAAATATTTCCAACCTGCATAGCTCCTCGCCGCATGATTCTTTCTGCATTGGAGTGAAATCATTCAGATATGCCCATTTTTCGAATTTGGCGCTTCTCCGCTCCCAGTCCCAGCCATATCGTTTATGGAGAAGTTGTACTGGTGTACAACCATATGTAGAACAATAACAGAGACATGAATCCACGATTGCTGAACGACAGAGGTCGTAGATTCGTCTTAGGATCCGTCGAATGACGCTTTCAGCCGATTCTTCAATATCAGTAATCATCTGGTTCCTAAGCGAGAAAGAAATGGCCAGAAAGCAGTTCTTCGGTCGGTTTGGGTTTCGAAAATGTGGCATAGCCCCTTTATCAAGATACCATGATATCAGTTCCCATCGTTCTTTATGAACATCGACATTTGTGCAGGCAATCTGGAGTGGCGTGACCCCGTCTTCATCCAAATCATCGACTGAACGGAATCCACCAGAGTAAAGCTGCTCGGCAATGAGAAGAGTCATATTTGGATCGTGATAGACGCTGCGTTGTCTCTCCCCAGGCCAAAGAACATTAGGAACCACGATTCCTTTTCTGCATAATGCGAGAACAACGGGTTTTGCAAATCGGTCCAGAAGTCGTCCATCACTTATGGTCTCCATGCAAGCATTTTGCCGCTCCACAGAGGAAAACATCGCCGCTGCCTAATCTGTCAGGCGTCTTCGATGGCCCACCAATCTGCCTGTGATCAGGGTTTTTGCCTTAGCGGTAGCTTCGTGGAGGCCTAGAGCAAATGACAGAATTGAGTTGTACGAATGGAGCCTATTGTAAGGCCTAATTTTTGATATATGCTGCTGAGAAGAGAAGAGAGCACAGTCGTATTCCAATAGCGAAGAAAGAGCAAAATCATCTTTATAATAGAGAGCTAATATCAAAGCACAAAAAGGATCAGCGCCAGCGTCCAAGAGCGTCGTCATTCCTACGGTCCAGCCAAAGGTAAAAGCCAACGGCGGATATATGTGTTCCTCATCTGTGTTACCATTCACGTTACAGCCTTCCACGATTAGATTCTGGAGTTCCAGTTCTGAGCGATGGATGACAGCTAAAGTAAGTTTATCATAGCCAAACTCTAGTGATTTCAGTTACTAACCATTTACCGGGGTATAGCTAGCTTTCAGAAGCTCGATAAAAAGGGTCTGCTCTTACCTCTAGCAATATTTGGATTCCTCAGAAGCCAATACGGTGATGATCGTACGTATTGAATCCCTTCTCCGTTTAGATCACACTCAAACTCTGCGAGGATTTGATCCAGTATAAAAGATCCAGGCTTGCTCTTTCTTTCTCCATGGTGAGAGCTAAAAACGAGTGACAAGGGATCAAAATATGCTGTTTCAGGGGGCCACCACATGCTATCCCTATCAGCGGTCAGATGACTAAAATCGATTTCCATAAATTCTGTCCTCCATTACTCACTTTCTACAGAGTGCGTTCCTATCCGCTCCAGCGTTCAAAAGTAGCTGAATCATGCGTGTAATTGGAAAGCGCAGTCGTGCTTGCAAACTTCCGAATGTAATGGCCAATTCTGTGAATTCCTAAATTGAATAACTATCTAACAGCGTTATCAAACCAAATAAGGAGTTGCTTACATGAAGTAAAGTTTTGCCGTTTTCATCTTGATCCCAAGCGGAGGCTTCTCCACTTGCAAACTGAGAGTCGATATCATGGATTAGATTATTCAGGAGGTCCTCGGCTTCCACAGCAGCACTTTCAGACCAGTCAAAGGGAGTAAACCCCAGGTGGAATGTTGAAAGATAAAAGGGAGGTTGAAAGCCGACTGTTCGTTTTAAATCTTGATAGGCCGTTTGGACGAGGTTAAAGGCTGGCGACTCAGACGTATTGATGATTCTGCTCGTTGCAAGCCCGGGTGACAGTGCAAAGCCTCCTGCGCCAGATGTGATTGAAAATGAGAATTCGATGGCCTTCTGCAGAAGCTGCGGGAGTAAAACTTGCATACCCAAAGTCCAACTTTTCTTGCAACATCGGTAATGGCGACAACTGGGCCGATGCTCTTCGGACTTGTTAAGTGAGAGTTGTAGTGGAGTCCAGTATCGATACTTTCTCGTAAAGGCAATCCCGCACGTACAGCATCTCAGGATATGGGATTGAGACTGCTCGCCTCTCAGTTTGAGTTTAGGCGAAATCCTGTTGCCAGCCTTCGTAATATTTTTGAGGTCAAAAAGAAGCCCAGGTTTAGACACTAAATGCAGACAAATCTTCTCTGCCTAGAAGGGTACAGCAAATTAGTAAATCAAAGCTCAATTTAGTTGGGTCGAAACAACTGACCAAGGAGTTCAGATCCTTAGGGCAAAAGAAACCTTGAGAATATTGAGGGCTTTTGAATTCCTGCTCATAAGGCGTATCGATTTGATTTGTTTCGCTTATTCTCGTATCACCCATATGAAACTGTATTCTACTACGATCAAGAGACTTCATGGATGATGCATTAACACGTAAATTGATTGTCTCTTCATCCGTGCTTTGCTGCACCTCATGCCGGTTTCCAATGCAATCTTTCGGCAAGGTGAGTTCGCTGCTCAATGAGGATATCGGTGCCTCGAGCTGGGTGAAGCCCTTTTCTGTTCGTAGATATGGGCTCTGTACGGAGTTGCTCAGGCTTTCCAAACCACCAGCAAGAGATTCAAGCTTTCCGTTCAGTGGATCAACTATGTGCTTGACAAATTCAACGGCCTTAACTACACTCCGGACCTCGAGGCTATAAGAAATCAGTCATAAAGCCAAACTTTACAAGAAAACCTTACATTTGGGTCTTGAGTAAGAGTAGATTCACATGACCGTACCACATATTAAGGGACGTTTTCAGACTCTCCAGACGCACACATCTCGATATAATCTCGTGTTCCATCTTCACACTTACAACCATTCGCCACGCTCTCTTCATACCTCTATGCGTGTTTGGAGCAAGTTGAGTGAGAATCCTCTCGAGCTCCTGAGCCTGGTCTTTACATTCGTCGAAAAGAGATAGTGGGCTAGTACATTGTGTAGATGTGATACAGCCATTTAGTATGGAAGTAGACCCACTGGTTGCCAGGCCAAGATCTGATTTGAGTGTTTCCACAAACGTCAATAGCAGTTCCAATTCTCGTTTCGCGTTCTTCATTTTGACGGGGACTTGCCGTAAGTCCGAAAAGAGGCGTGATAATGCTAGAGCAGCCCGCCATCCGACATCCGCGAACTGGATCGCAGCGGCAGCAAGGCCGATAGCCTCCGCGCCCGACATGTATAATTATAAATCGGCTGCCTTAGATTTTCGATTCGTGTATAATAGGGATTTTGTAAGTAGGAGAGAGTAAAATCCAGAAGTTATCCGAGAAGGCAAGGTAACAAATTTGGTGGGGAATCGGCGGTGAGAAGAAGACTCGGAGAAACTTCGGGAGAACTACTGTATCTGCTTGCGCTGTTGCACTAGGGGGTAAATTCGAGTATTCCTAGGCTAGAAGTTATATGATCGCTTCAGCTGTCAAAAGGATCCTGTGCGAAGTCTACCTTAGGCAGCAGAAAAGCAACGAGGGTAGCTCAAGCCGAGATCGAGGAAGCCATATCAGGCTCCCACCTGCTGCGTATCTGCACTGCCCCATATTGCTCCCTCTTGCTCCCTCGATGCTTCCCTTTGCTCCCTCCGTGCTCTCCCTTGCTCCCTCTGTGCTCCTCTAAAGCGGCCCTGCTTCCTTTCTAACTCGAAAACGGCAATCCCTGATCCTAAGTTTGGGGTGTATATAATATATACATATCAATGTTACAAACGAACGTTTCTTTGATTATGCCCCCTTAACTGATTCTGCAAGTTTCGATTTGTCGATAAGTTCCATACGAGTAACGACGAGGGGGTCGCCATTTCCGATGGAAATTGCTCTGCACTACGTCTTATTAATTATACACAGGCATGTGCAGTGTAATGTAGTAATCGTTGATTGCGAAATCTGTTGCCGTTTTTTAGAATTTGCCGAGAGTCTCACCAAAATTGAGTGTAAATCTTCAAATAGTGCAGAATTCGTAGAAATCAGTAGAATCAATTACACTGCACTTCGTACATGTCATATAGAGCTTCATAGATGTCTCATACAGTGCTTTATACATGCTTCACATGTGACCTACCCAGTGCTCCATATGTAGTATATTCAGTGCTCCATAAGTAGTATATTCAGTGCTTCATATGTGGCCTACCCAGTGCTTCACATGTAGTATATTCAGTGCTCCATATGTGACCTATCTAGTGCTCCATATGTGACGTACTCAATGCTCCATATGTAGTGTACCCAGTGCTTCATATGTGACCTATCCAGTGCTCCATATGTGGCGTACCCAGTGCTTCATATGTGACCTATCCAGTGCTCCATATGTGGCGTACCCAGTGCTTCATATGTAGTATATTCAGTGCTCCATATGTGACGTACCCAGTGCTTCATATGTAGTATACAGGACTTACACGGCAGAATGAACAAATATTCAAAACACACGTTGAATTAGAATCGAAGAATTCATGAATGAGACGATTATGAGCACAGCAGGTACAGATGCGTTGAGACATGAAAAAGAGATAAAGATTGATATATATAAATCGCGTACAATGTAGGTAACGACAGGTGCAGGTAAGTAATGAAAGTATGAAGGTATGTACGGGTAAACATCCTCAGGATATGATCTCAGCCAGTGGTAGTAGGCGTGGAGCCAGACCAAAATCTAAAGGGCTTGAAAGCGGTGGCGGATGGTGATATAGTAGATGTCAGGTGGTTGAAGATATGAATCATAAGAAAGGATGGGGAGACCTAGAAAAGTAAACCCTGAGAACGTTTGGTCAGCATTCACAATGTCCGGCTCCGGAAAAGGTAATGTAAGTCCTGCGATCTATCTACGGCTCCCTCGATCTCTTGGGAGCCTGACATCCTCCGGGAACTGAATAATTTTCGCCGTATATCCCTTCAAGTTATCAGATATTCTTTGAACTATGAAATCTATTTTAAGGACTGCTCAAGACCTTTAACTCATAAACGAGGCGGACGTCTTTCTGGAAACGTTGTTTCCTAAGCACTTAGAATTTTCAGATGAGTATCATCGTGAGCGCCGCTAGCCCAATTGGCCTTCCGTTAAAGTCGAGATACGACAACTGCATCGTTGCAGAAGGATACCCTGCTCTCGAGTTAACAGTTTAGTCTGATCCTTGCTTCAAGCAACGGCACGCACCAGCAGCAGATACTATGAGGTTAAAGGCAGAGTCAGCGGGGCGATAATGACATCAGGATTCCACTTCTTCAGGTTTGTGTCAACGCCTCTTTCACCCCCAATAAGCCTTGCGTGTGTCAGGAATTTATTGTGAACATCACGCGACATCCTGGTATTGGCCGCACCGACCAACAGCTCTTGATTTGAATATCCTGTGGAAGAACTAGTCTACTTCAGCCACAAAATTGTTGACTGGGCAGCACCTTGAGAGAGCTCCTTCGCAGAGTGGTCCTCGTTGAACCGAACAGGCTCGTTCGAGTTGCCAACTTCAGCCATACCAAGACCAGCAAGATACTCATTGATATGCTCCTTGGAATCCGCATCTAAATAAATACTTTAGCTCCATGGTGTGTCCGTTGCTGATAAACTTACTCAAAAGTGCATACATGCTCTGTTCTCCATCGACGTTCAGCGCATCAGGGGAAATAAGTGATACCTCGTGGAATTTTCCTGCTAAATATTTGATTTGCTGATGAGCTCTTCTTGTCTTCTTCACCCGTATTTGTTCTGCTAATGACTAAAGAATACTTCGGGCAGCCAGATACTATGTGTTCACTCGCTGATTTGACGGGCTTTTGTAAATCCTCACCCAAAAATCACTCCTCGGGGTCCAGCACGCCTACTCGAAGATCGGCTCAATTCCCAGGAAGATACTGAGCCTACCGACGAGTGGATGGCCTCTCTTTAGGGTCAACCAGGATATCTAACAAGTTTGCAAGATCTTCGACGCTTTTTGCCATAGGACCAGCTGTGTCGAAGAGCTTGGAGACAGGGATTGTTCCCTCATGAGATACAAGTCCTAATGTCGGCCGTATGGAGAACAGTGCCGCTCTGGTCAGTGGAGTAAATCGAAGAACCACAAGAATCGGTTCCGACGGCTAATAGGTTATAATCAGCACTTACGCCAACTGCTGAACCGGTGGACGACCCCCCTGGGCTCTGAATGTTGTCAGTTGGCCTGAATGGCTACTTTAGAACCTCTAATATCTACTGTATGACCTAAGGAGTGTCTTCAATATCGACATCTCTCTGGGTATAGGCTGATTGAGTCTGGCCACCAAGCGCAGACCATCCAGCCATGGGATTTGCTCCCCTGGAAAGATTGTTTGTCGGCATACAACTTCGCAAAGCCCACAGCAATAGACGGTGAAGACTACGGGCTGGTTCACAAACAGGAAGACACAGTCTTTTAGGCAGAGTTCCTACGAGGCTGATCTTGAGAATAATGCTTACTTGAAGTTTGCCAACTCCTATGAGCACCTTGGAGTAAGCCTGCTTAACCACTAGAAGGATCTCGAGGGTAGAATACCGATAATTGAGCCTTTCCGATAACGATCAGTCCTGCAGACATCATCTACTAGACTTGTTGATATGGTAAAGTCTGAAAAGCTAATCAGCAACGCACTTGTTCAACAATAGCGGCGTGTCTCGACGGCTGCGAGCCCACAAGAGCATAGCTTCCAGCTGTTGTGTCCATCCCTAGATCTGTGTGTGTCGCGATATTGTCCCGTTGTTGTCAATACCTTGACTGGAAGTAAAGCCCCTGATTTCACCTTCACTAGAACTAGAATTCCGTGTAACGGTCCTGTAATCTGACCACGAAGTCGTTCCCCGTCCAACAATGCGGCATGAGTATGCGCTGACGGTGGTAATGCAAGCAAGCATGGCTTTCAAGTAGGGGTCGTGTTTGATATTCTGATCAACGTATATCTTGCAAAGCTTCATGCTGGTTATCTTCTTGGCTGATAGCTGTTCTTATAATTGCCAATGCTGTCGCTGTCAAAGGATCGAACATGGCCATTTTCTGACCCGCAAATCTGGAGGAAAGAATACTCCTAGGTTGGAGAAGGAAGCACACAAAAGAACAACATAGTGCACGTGACGATCACTCTTCTGCTTATCTGGACCATTTTGTAAAGGTACCATCCTAGTATTGTTTAAGATACTAATTGAAGACTTTATGAATAATCGAAGAATAGATGAGCATTATAACGACATCTAAAACCGCCATAAAATATACCTTATGATATTTGAGTACAGCCTCACTATGGATTGATTTTGTATTTTGTAGCGGATACCTCGGATCACGGGAGCGCGATGATGATGACTGATGTCATGCAGGGTTCCGTCCGGGTGTAAATTAGGGTCCTAATTTCGGACAAAGTCCCATGCAAAGAAATCAGCGAATCAGACATGGATCAGAAGCATCGAGGAAATTCGTCAATTAACCCTGAATCTACGAGAACCTCTTACTCTCGAACGTCGACAGCGTCAGCTTCTATCTTCGGCTCGGAAGTCTTCTCGATTAGTGACTTAAGTACATCATGTTCAGCTGGCATGCATTCAAATGAGGAACTGTTGGCTTTATCACAACGTTGAAACTGTTCCACGGCTCCTCAAGAGCCCCACAGTCTCCTTGACCCACGGACGGTCAAACGGCGTGACCGAGTATTTTCTTTCACCACTATTGTCGCATTGAAGCGTCACAACTTATGGGCAGACGCTTAGGTTCAAACCCTTCTGACGACGAGAAATTACAGCAACTGAGCATTGGGCGAAACGTTGGCTGCCATCATTGCGCTTGTATCCTCGGTCAATTATCCTTCCATTCTAAGCCACCAACGCCTCCGCACTGGAGGATTAAAGTACAATATTAGCGACGTAGCCTCTTACTTCGGATTCTTTCTTACACGATGCCAGCGGCACGCCCAACTTTCATCGACGTCCGGCCAAGGAAAAACGATACTATGGCAACGGGTCTGGTCTCACCACGTGGTATACCTTCTCCGCGAATCGGTTATTATGACGGCGAGATCCCTCCACAAATGTCCCCGCTGGACGCATTCGCTGCTCAGAGTAGGCTTCTGGCCAAGCAGCTTGATGAGAGTAAAAGGGACGGCCGACGAGTTAGTCGGCTGCCACCCTTGATGATTGCGAACTCGCTGGCGAACTCTGGGTATATGAGGTCCAGATCAGCAGACACTGGAGATGCTACACTGGAGAAAGATAGAAGATCAAAAGATGGAGAGCAAAGTGGAAACACACCGGAGGTTGAAGACCCTGACTTCAGACCCAAATCCTTCTATCCCCGAATGAGTGGCATCCCGCAAATAAGTGATGAGAGATATGAACTTTTAGGCCCCTCACCAGACGACCAACCGTTTGTGACTCCTGCTGAATTTCGCCCACCATTCGTTCCTAGGGATTACTTCGGGTCTGCCCGGCGTCCATCTCCGGAGCCTGGGGCTTCGATTCGCGACAGTCCAGAGACGATGGAACAACCTTCTTGGGTCAAGCCACAACGGAGTCTTGACTCACCGAAGCTAAGGACGGATGTGCGAGGAGGATTGTTTACGGACTCTGCAAACGCTCTTGCGCCATTAAGATCTCCACAAGTACGTCACGCCGCGAGTATTAGATCAGTTCCTGTGGATAGCTCGGATGATGAGTTGAGCGCTTCCACTGGCGGTTCGTCAGTCTCACAACATCGAAAACTATCATCTAGTAGTGGTCTGTCCACGACACACTCGCCTTTATCGCCATTCATCCAGGGTCATGGGCGTTCGCCATCACAAACTTCCGAATTTTCCGTTGGTGGTTCGCGCCTTGCTCGCCCAACCTATAATTTTTCGAGACCACTGAGCAGAGGAAGTCGGCCTTCCATAGATGCGAGACGTGAGCCGTCCTTTGACAACCGCCCGTATGTGGATGCAAGACGTCAGCAGTCTTTCGACGGTCGGCCTTCCATGGAATCGCAATCGCGGCAACCATCTTCCGATCGTAGGCCCCAGATTGACATGATGAGACAGGCGTCTGCAGATAGTCAGCCATTCATATTCACCGATGACGGTGTACACACGCCGATGAGCATGGACAACGAGCAGTTTTTCGACCCTAGTGATCAGCAGGACGCACCAGCACCCTCGTACATATATGCTAAGTATTCATTGCCCCGTGGCCGGATGCTTCAGCGAGATTCAAGGGTTCCCGAAAACAACCAAGTGCCTCTATTCGAATGGGCACCACCTTCTGTGCAAAGCGAGGTCTTATCAGCCAGACAGCCTACCAGAGGTAGAGGCCACACTGAACCATCACCAACTGGTTCCGCAAAACCTAACATGGGGATTCCTCAAATGCCCGAGCCGTCAATTGTTGCGCCAAGTCGGACATGGCCAAGCGAACCGCAGTTTTCTCCCAGTGATCCAAGTCAACCAATACAAAACAGACCACCACCTAATCCTACCATAAATGAAACACCATCCGAATCTTCGGCTTCAACGCGTTCTACCAGTACAATCAAACCACGTCCCCGACGTGCAGTAGTAAATTCTATGGACCTCAGTGCGGAAGATCATTTGGCCAAAGGAATCGAATCACATGAACGAGGAGATGTCAAGGAGTCGACCTACCATTTCCGCCTTGCAGCAAGACAGAACCTTCCAACAGCCATGCTCCTGTATGCGTTAGCATGTCGACATGGCTGGGGAATGCGTCCTAATCCACAAGAAGCAGTGCAGTGGCTACGAAAAGCTGCAGATTCGGCTAGCCTAGAGATTGCAGACGAGAAAGATGCAAACCCCACTGATCTGCTAGACCAGAAAACCAAGAGGGCCCAATTTGCGTTGAGTATCTATGAACTGGGTGTCAGTCATATGAACGGATGGGGCATAGAGCAGGACAAGTCTCTAGCTCTTCGGTGCTTTGAAATTGCTGGCAATTGGGGAGATGCAGATGCAATGGCCGAAGCTGGGTTTTGCTACGCTCAGGGCCAGGGGTGCAAGAAGGACCTGAAAAAGGCTGCCAGATACTACAGGATGGCGGAGGCCAAAGGAATGAGTATGGTTGGCAATAGCTGGTAAGAGCACGGTGATATCGCAAACGTCGTCGCTTCCAGTCACTGACTTTCACAGGATCTACAAACCAAAATACGCCGATGATGACGATGACCGCCAGGGGCGAACGGCCGACATAAGCATTTCTGAGAAGAAACCTCGGGACAAGTCGAGAACACGGACTATATTCGGAAGGAAGAAGTCAATGGTTGATGGCACCAAGTCTTGAAAGCATTTCTTACTCCTTGCGTCTTTGTTGTTACATATACCCTTGCTCTGACTAGTAATTCTGGTAATACTTCGGGTCTAGATAGAGATCTATCAATTTGAGCTTGAAATATCCAACTGAGCTGGCCCAGATCATGATCGTAGAGTCACAGAATTTTTTTGGAGACAATTACCAGCTTCACGGTTCCTATCTAGTTCCCACAGCCCTAACCGCAGATCATCCGAAAACCATCACATCGCGCATCCCACTTACAATGACGAATTTCGAGCCCCTGCGGAATGACCTGCTCCTCCGAGCGGCTCGAGGTGAACGCGTGGAAAGGCCCCCAATATGGGTGATGCGCCAAGCAGGTCGCTATCTGCCCGAATACCACGAGGCTAAAGGCAACAATGATTTCTTCGCTTGCTGCCGCAACCCCGAGATCGCATCAACGCTGACCCTGCAGCCGATTGAGCGGTATGCACGACTCATCGATGCGGCGATCATATTCTCGGATATCTTGGTCATACCGCAGGCGATGGGGATGACGGTGGAGATGCTGGATAAGAAGGGACCACATTTTCCGAATCCATTAAGGTCGCCGAGCGATGGGCAGTATGAGGAGCTGCTTAGACGGGACGTGGATGTGCAGAAGGAACTGGATTATGTGTACCAGGCTATCACGCTGACGAGGCAGAAGCTGAAGGGCCGGGTGCCGCTGTTTGGGTTTTGCGGGGCGCCGTGGACGTTATTTTGCTACATGGTGGAAGGAGGGGGGAGCAAGCTCTTCGTGCAGGTGAAGACATGGATTTACAAGTATCCGAGTGCGAGCAAGAACCTGTTGCAGAAGATTGCGGAGCTGTGCGTAGAATATCTTGCCTTGCAGGTCAAGGCTGGGGCACAGATCGTTCAGGTCTTCGATTCTTGGGCTGGGGAACTGTCACCGGGTTCATTCAGGGAATTCTCGTTACCCTACCTACGACATATCTCGCGAAAACTGCCGGATCGCTTGCGTGAATTGAATCTGGAGCTAGTTCCTATGGTGGTGTTTGCTAAAGGCGCATGGTATGCCTTGGACGACCTCTGTGCGTCAGGGTATCAGGTCGTTGGGCTAGATTGGCTTCATGATCCGGCAGAGGCAGTCAAGACTACTGATGGCCGAGTCGTTCTACAAGGTAATGCTGATCCTGGATTGTTGTATGGAAGCCGAGAAGCCATTACTACTGCTGTAGAGAAAATGATTACTGGGTTTGGGGGTGGGAAGCAAAGGTGGATTGTCAACTTGGGGCATGGTCAGTTTCTCCGATTCTACGTGAAAGATAGTCTTTGACACGCTGGTTAGGTGTCACCCCGTTTGTTGACCCTGAGGACCTGAAGTTCTTTTTCCAAGAGATACATCGTCTTACTGGAGCAGCTACCTGACAACTAACAAAATTATGATAATGCTTGATAGATTATGGTACAAAAATACCATATATGTACAACTCTGTACTCTACAACCTAAGTTCACTCTCCAATGTCCTCATTCCTATAATTGTTTCTTTGATCAGAAATGGGTTTCCCGCAACATCAGCAGACAAGAGAAAGGTCCAAGTCAAACTCACCACACGTCCGGTTTCTCCTTCATAAACTTCTGCATCAAATCCGTGCACTCTGCGCTTTCAAGTACCACGACCTCAATACCCCTCTGCTTGAGATACGCCTCGCCGCCGACAAAACTCTTATTCTCCCCGATAACCACACGGCTGACCTTGTACAACACACAAGCACCAGTACACATGTCACAAGGCGAAAGCGTCGTATACATCGTAGCACCCTTATAAGCGGATGCCGGAAGTCTACCTGTGTTCTCCAAGGTCGATATCTCCGCCTGAGAATCTCATCAATTAGACATCTGTTGCCCTCGGTTTTTCAGAACACTGGTAAATCGTACATGAAGCGTTGCGCTGCCTTTTTGCACTCTCATATTGTGCCCTCTACCCAATATTTTGCCATCCTTTGAGACTAGACATGCGCCAATCGGGACTCCGCCTTCCTCAAAGCCTGCCTTGGCCTCTTCTACCGCCGCGAGGAAGCCTGGATCGTTGTCCATTGTATGTATTTACTGAAGAGAAACTGTCCTGAGTGCGAGCAGAGAATCGATAACGGTATCACCTTGAATAGGCTAGTCTCGATCCTAGCTCAGTCCTAGGGTAGCCTGCGCGGCTCTTCAGGGTTTCAGGTGGTTTACATCTTCGGCGTTGCATTTACGAATCTCAACATTCGGTCTTTGAGTGTGACTACTTGGCTCAGTGTTGTTCAGTTTACATCGGCTGGTCGTGTTTAGCGAAGTGTTATCGAGACTTTACTACCAATTAATCAGCTGAGAAGATTCACGCAAGGCTGACACTGCTGATCGGAGGTAGAACTCGTTAGAATCGCGGCGAAAAGCTTATTTTTGCAAGCGAAGCGACCCTTTTCTTAGACACTTCAACCTTTCGTCGCCTGCATAATCACTGCCAGCCTCAGACCTTTACCATACAGAACCATTTCTTCACAGAGGGATATCACCTCCTTAGACATTCCACAAAGCTTCTCGAGCGGGTTCGGATTTTTCGGGGAGTTACGTTAGGTGCGTGTCAGCAAGACCAGGCTGTTCGGTGCAGGAGCTCGAACTGGTGCAGGGTCACTAGACTATCGATAGCTGCTGACGTTGCTTCGACTCAGAGATCTAGAATTTGAGACAGCGACTACCAAGGCCGAAGTCAATAGATAGTTCTGTTACACCGTGTGACAACTACATACTATAAAGTCTACTTACCGGTAGCGAGTCGGCAAGATGGTCAAGGAGACAAGATACTACGATGTGTTGGGCGTATGTTGTGATATACTTCCCGTTGCACAAGATTTCTTGAGGAAGAAATACTAACATTCCGATTCGTTCAAGGTCTCTCCAGATGTTTCTGAGTCGCAACTGAAGTCCGCTTACAAGAAGGGAGCACTAAAACACCACCCAGGTACATCTGATGCTTTATATGGTCTATGACTAAAAACTAAAGTATCACGCTACAGACAAGAACGCTCATAATCCAGATGCCGCAGACAAATTCAAGGAATTATCAAAAGCATATGAAGTCCTCGCAGATCCCCAAAAGCGCCAACTCTACGATCAGTATGGCGAAGAAGGGCTAGAACAAGGTGGAGGTGGTGGAGGTATGGCAGCCGAGGATTTATTCGCTCAATTCTTTGGTGGCGGCGGCGGAGGGTTCGGCGGCATGTTCGGCGGTGGCATGCGTGATCAAGGCCCCAAGAAAGCTAGAACGATTCACCATGTCCACAAAGTCTCACTTGAAGATATCTACAGAGGCAAAGTATCGAAGCTGGCTTTACAAAAGTCAGTGATTTGCCCAGGTTGCGACGGTCGTGGTGGCAAGGAGGGTGCCGTTAAGACCTGCAGCGGCTGCAACGGTGCTGGTATGAAGACGATGATGCGTCAGATGGGCCCAATGATTCAACGATTCCAGACGGTCTGCCCGGATTGTCAAGGAGAAGGAGAAATTATTCGGGAAAAAGATCGTTGTAAGCGCTGCGGCGGAAAGAAGACAGTTATCGAGCGAAAGGTGCTCCATGTTCATGTTGACAAGGGAGTCAAGAGCGGTTTCAAGATCGACTTTCCCGGCGAGGGAGACCAGTCACCGGGGGTTTTACCAGGTGATGTCCAATTCGAGATCGAGCAGAAACCGCATAGTCGCTTCCAGCGCAAGGACGACGATCTATTTTATCATGCCGAGATCGACCTTCTGACTGCGTTGGCTGGTGGAACAATTCATATCGAGCACTTGGATGATCGATGGTTGACCGTTACAGTCCAGCCTGGAGAGGTTATTAGTCCAGGTATAGCCTTCTCCACTGAGATGCATTCAGAGAGACACTAACACTTTGCAGGTGAGGTCAAGATGATCCGCGGCCAAGGTATGCCTTCGATGAGACATCATGACTATGGGAACCTTTACATCCAATTCGAGGTGAAATTCCCACCCGAGAATTTCAACACACCGGAGAAGATCCAGATTCTGGAGCAGATCTTGCCGTCTCGCGCAACAACAAAGGAACCGCCGGCTGATGCCATGGTCGACGATTTTAATCTCGAACCAGTCGACCAAGGTGGACAACGAAGAGCTCAAGGTGCCGCAAGTATGGAAGACGATGAAGAAGATGGTATTCCACAAGGCGCCGAGAGGATGCAATGCGCCTCACAGTAATGCGAATACGATACGCCTGATGAAAAACTGAATGGATGCATACAAGCTACCATGACTTGACGGAGTGATGCCTCATCAAGCATCGCGGCATGGCTTTACGAGGCTCTACGAGGAGACCACAAGGCTTTCCCCGGCATTACTGTTTGCGCCCCTCAAACATACAGCATCAACGGAACATGGAGATACGCAGAACATGGTGCATTTCAGGTCATTGTGTGGGAATGCTTATGAAAGCGTGTTTCCTAGCACCCGAGTCGATAGATTTCTTGCAGGCGGTGTCATCTTGCTCCTTTCGCTAGAGGCATACTTTCTTCCTTGCTACGTGCATGGCGTTCATAGAGAGTATCTATTACAGGGAATGAAGAGATTTTCATATCAAATGCATAATCTATAAAACACTCAACGCCCAATCATTCCCCCCTCCCCTACCCCGCTCGACCTACCACCAATTCACCCAAAACATGCCCACCGACTCCCCCATTTCTATCCACACCCACAACCCCCCCTACCCCACTCTCCTCCACCACCTCGCCCCCCACCTCCCCTCCTCCCTCGCCCTCTTCCGCACCCTCACCCACCCTCTCACCTCCACATCCCCTACCGCTCACGTCCTCGCTACCTTCCCGCCCTCAACCCTGCCACCAAAACACTGGGCAGCAATCTACGTGGACAGAGCGCGAGCGCCGGAGACCGAAGCGTGGCTGTTCAGCACGTATGAAGTGCGGTTGCACAAGTCGTCGGAGAAGGAGAGGTGTGGGAAAGGCAACGACGAGGACGAGGACGAGGACGGGGACGAGGAAGAAGCCGAAGAAGCAAAATCCCACCTCCTAGCCCTCTTCCGCGCCGTCTCCTCCCTCCCGCCCAACCGCGACCAAAACCCCTCCCGAACCCTCATCCTCGGATCCCTCCACTCCGCCCTCGTGCCCCTCCTCGCACACCCTCCTACGCACACCCTCACGCCCCGCGCCGTGACAGCTCGCTCGCCCGATAGCGATGTCGCGGACGCAGCCGGAGGAGGGGCCGTGCTCTCGCAAATCTCAACCGAGTACGGGAAATGGCTCATCCCCGCCACCGCTGCGGCCATGGTGCCGCAGAAGGTAAAGCTCCCGCGCGGCTATGTCTTTGCGGCGATTGAAGCGTCGGATCTGTGCGTGGTGATGGCGAGGACGGAGATTCCGAAGACGGTGGAGACGCTGTCGCGGCTGAGGGGTGTGGGTGTGCGGGAAGTTGCGGGGGGAGGTGGGGGTGGGGGTGATGGTGATGGGGGAGGGGACGGGAGGCTGGTGGCGTGGGGGTTCGTGGGTGTGGATGGGTGTTTGAGTACGTTGCATGTGGAGGCTGCGGAGAGGGGGAAGGGGCTGGGGAAGGCGGTTGCGGGGAGGTTGGTGGGGATGGTTGGAGAAAGTAAGGGGGAGGGTGGTGGTGAGGGTGGTGGTGGTGGTGAAGATGGGAGGGGGTGGGTGAGTGGGGATGTGGCGGTGGGGAATGAGGGGAGTGAGGGGGTGATGAGAGGGATCGGGGGGAAGAGGGGTTGGACGGTTAGGTGGGTGGCGGTGGACTTGGAGAGGTTGTGACCTGTGAGTCGTCTGGATATCGCTCTCACCATGTTTATGGAAGCAGGGAGTTGGCGGTTCGTTGCGGCATTGCACATATAGGGTTCACGGGTTCGACCAACTAGATAGGATTTGAAACATTTCAATCTTCCTGATCCCGATCTCCCGCTCTCTTCCTAAGGCTCTCTACCCCATACGAAAGCGTGATCGGCGACGGGATCCGGCGAGCATAACCGTCAATTCCTGCCACGGTTTTCTCCAACCCTGTATCCTTCTCCCAACGCCCTTCAGCACCATCCGCAACGAATTTCAAGGCTCCTATCATAGTTCGCGATGTTGCCATGCCACGTTCGTCTCGGCGCATGCCTTGCTTGGTGGAGAATGGGCGGTGGTAGTGGTCGAGGCTGTAGATGATTGCCGAGTGGGATGGTAAGGTTGCTACGTCGAGGAGGTTGCCGTCAAAGGTTTGGAAGGAGTCGAAGGTTAGGGTTGAGGAGCGGGATAGGGTGAAGATGAGGAGGGTGGGGAAGCTGGGGGGGATTTTGTTAGTAGGTAGGAGGTTTGTGCGTGTAGGGTCGACTCACGCTTCGAGAGCGACGAATATATGACCGGGGTGGGAAGGGGATGGAGTCGTGTTTTTTAAGGCCCAGATACCAGAGACGGCGATTTTCCGCTCCTCACCATCTATGTTCAAGCAATCGGTACCGGATGAGCCTTCACTTGCCAGATACTCATTCATGAAAGTATCGACCGGGCCTTTCGTTTCCAATTTCTCCATGAAGGGTTCACCATCGGCGTAACACGTATCGGGCACAGGCACCATGGACCCAGGTTGATGTAGACTCGCCACAAAGTCAAGTTTAAAGGCCTCTAACGGACCCTTCAAGTCTACTTTCTGACGTACGGTCCCCGTGGGCCAGTCCCAAATTAAAAGGAAATCATCACCTCCACCGGAGATGAGGGTTCGCTTGTTCCAATCGGGGACGCATAGCTTGCTGACGAACTCTGTATGGCCGAGGCAGTAGCCTTCGATGACGTAGGTCTGAGGTATACCTCTGGAGACGCGGATGTGTTCGTCCCGATCTGCGGTGAGTATGTAACTGCGTGGTCGAGGAGAGGAGGAAGTTTCGTCGGTGATGGTGACGCTTGCTACATCTGTCAGGAGAGAGACGTGGCCAAGAAGGAGCTGATGGTCGAATTGGGGAGAATTTTTCTCGGGCTTTTTGTTGGTTGTTCGGAGTTGGTTACGAAGAGCTTCTTGGTTTTTCTTAGTATGGACGGTTTTGGAATTCGCGGCGGGCACGAAGGGCTCTGGAGCTTCCTCAGCATCAGCTCTTGCGGGACTTTCTGCGGAGACGTTGCTCGTAGTTTCATACGGGAAGCCTAGGAGCGGGAGAGAGTAGACGTCACCAAATTTGTCGGCACATAATATGGTAGACTCATCTGAAGTCAAAGCAATTGCACAGGGTCTTTTGGGCATGGGCCTACGCTCGGGATTAGCCTTGGGTTGCCCATCATTTTATTACCTGAATGGGTACCTTGCGGAACATTGTATGAGAGAGCCATCGTCTTGAAGCTCCAATACTCGGATGCACTTGTCTCCGTCTGTGACTGCAACAACATATTGACCGTTAGATGTTCCGGCAAGCTTGATCACCGCCGCTGACGCATCTAAAGATAAAACACGGTCGAGCTCACGACTGCGTTGACTTTCAGTGTCTTGTATAGTCTCTGTCGAAGTGCTATCAGAGCTATTTTGTTTCGGCGACTCTTTTTGACGTTTTGAAGGCGCCAAATGATGAACTTCTTTATACTCACGAAGGGTCGGATTTGTGGCTCCTGCGTATGACTTGTAACCTTTGATGCTTTCGGGGTTTAAATTAGAGAATTCTCCCCAGGGTGGCCATTGTGCCAGAAAGTATCCATTAGAGACGTCAAAGGAATATACATGATAGCCAGATACACAGAGCAGAACATCAGACTTCTGAAAAGCGGATCGTGAGCAATAAAGGAGACATTGGAATGGGCTAAGTGGCATAGCTGGAATTTTTCAATCAGAAGGCCTAGATTCTTGTGGGAACACCCATGCTTACAAGAGCAAGGCGTCGACCTCATGACAGAGTTCTATAATTTTCCCAGTCTGGCAAGTCAGGGTAGGGCTAGCGCCCATAAGCGAGTCAAGCGCACGCGAAACCCACACATATTTCCACAGCAGCACTCTAGCTCACCATAACCACCGAACTCATCGAGGAACAAACCACCACACACATTAACCTCTGACCCTTAAAGATCCTATCTTCAATCAAAAGAAGACATGGGGGGCAGAACCAGCAACAAGGCTGTCTACTTCGACAAGCTCAAGGTCTTGCTTGAAGAGTACAAATCGATCTTCATTGTTACGGTCGACAATGTCAGCTCTCAACAAATGCACAAGATCCGAAAGAGTTTGAGAGGAGGCGGTGAAGTTACGGGCGTTGTGCTGATGGGGAAGAACACGATGGTATGTCAGACTTCGTGGTGGGATATGCGACCAGCGGATTGGCCTCCTGGATGATCTTTTAACAACCAATACTCCTCTCTCTAGGTTCGCCGAGCTATCAAAGGCTTCATCAGCGACTTTCCTGAATGGGAGCGTCTCCTCCCCCACGTCAAAGGTACTTCAACCCCTGCCCAACCCTGAACCCGTTCCTCAACTCTAACAACCGCTCAGGTAACGTCGGCTTTATCTTCACCAACGATGACCTTAACAAAACCCGCGACTTGATCCTCGCCGAGAAAGTCGCCGCTCCTGCACGTGCCGGCGCTGTGGCCCCGGCCGATGTGTTCGTTCCCGCAGGTAACACAGGCATGGAGCCAGGTAAAACCTCTTTCTTCCAAGCCCTGGGTGTACCCACGAAGATCGCTCGTGGTACCATTGAGATCACGACGGATTTGAAACTCGTGGAGGCGGGTACGAAGGTTGGGGCGTCCGAGGCGACGCTACTGAATATGTTGAATATATCCCCTTTTACGTATGGGATGAGTATTTCGCAAGTGTATGATAACGGGCAAACTTTCAGTCCGAGTGTGTTGGACATCAAGGAGGACCAACTCTTCGCTGCTCTCAACTCGGCTATCAAGACCATTACGACTATCTCTCTCGCAGCAAATTACCCAACTCTGCCGTCTATCATGCACACTCTCGTCAATGGCTACAAGAAGGTGTTGGCGGTTGCAGTTGAAACGGACTACAGCTGGGAAGGAATTGAGGAACTGAAGGATCGCATTGCGAATCCGGATGCATATGCGTCAGCTGAGCCTGCAGCTGCGACGGGTGGTGCAGCTGAAGCCGAGAAGCCCGCGGAAGATGACGCTAAGAAGGAAGACTCAGAGCCTGAGGACAGTGGTGATGAAGGTCAGTGTATTGCAAACCTAGGTAGAGCATCACTAACAAATGCCCAGGTTTCGGTGGTTTATTTGACTAGATACTCTAGCAGCATATTGCATGCGAATAGCACGAGCAAAGGATCTAGTGCAAATAACTTGACCACGATTCCCAGCTTCTGTACTCACACCTCTGGCACTAACCTTCCAGCTCGCCAAACCCCCCCTCCCAGCCAACACCCTCCCTCCATCACAGACGAAACCAGGCTCCATCTACAACCAGTAAGCCCCCCTTTATTTTCCATCCGCCCTTCTCCCCCTACCCCTGGCGCAAGATTAATATTTTTTAACCCTGAGATCTCATCGTTGAAGAGATACTAAAAACAACAACAACACTCTAATTTTTTAATGACGCCTGTCTCGCTCTGTTTAGCGCTGTCTTCCCAAGTTTTCGTGAAAGATACAGGGGGCTAATGATTGAGTGGTCTAGGTTAAGATCTCAGGGTTCATTGGGCTGGGGACCTATCTGCACAGAAGAGGTTATATGTCGATAACCTCACCCCTTACTTTTGTCTTGGTAGGAGTCACGATGACATGTTGCGCAGATATCCTTCTCCCCTTTGCTGTGACTCTGTGAGAAATTGTGATTGTGTGTCGCTAGCAACTAGTCAACATGTGCTATTCACGATAAATGAAAACCAACTTGCGTTAGTCCATTTGAGAATATTGCCGGGTCTTCTGAAACTCGCAGATCTTCTAAACACCTACTCCCGACCATATGCAACCCAGTTCCAAAACTCCAGCGCAGTCTAGCCTCCGTCCTGCGAATCCATGAATACTCCCCGACCCCTATGCAGCCTGAATCTTTCCCAATCTCCTTCCATCTCATGTTATCAAAGATCCACCATGCTGTACGAAGAAGCTAGGTGACAGAACGTGCTGTCGTCAGGTCAGCACGGAAGATATCAGAAACAAGTCATTAGCAAAACCATCAAACGTACCCTTACCGCCGCAAAGTCCGCCGCGGCCGCTTCAATACTCCAATTGTTCGCAAACATACACTTTGCTGCCCATTCCAACGTCATTCTCGTCGTTCTGCTCAGCTCAACCGTCAAAATTTCCTTCTGCAGCTGTTCCTGCGATTTTTCTGGGTGCGAGGAACCGAACCCGTCTGGTATCAGAGGCTGTATCGATAGTTCGGCCTCTGATGGATGTGCAACCAACAAATCGCCACATTGCGGTTTCCAAGCGTCAGATCCGCCGTACGCGCGAAGGATGAGAGTATCGCACACCACACGTACGCCTTGAGTACCCATCCCAGGCCCAAGGATGAACGTGCGGTCGAAGCTGCGGGTGGTGATTTCCTGGTTCGTATTAAGGTTCACTTCAGCAAACTCGCCATGAACTTGAATGATCAAGCCGCCGACACCGCTGACGGATTGTCCCACTGGGTCCGGAAGGCCCGGTACGGAATTACATTCGATGTTCCATTTGCCTGCCTCGGTCATAAGATCTGGATGGCGCGTTGATGGAAGTGTGTTCCACGCGTTGCGGATGCTCTCTGCACCGGTGTAGAGACGTGAGACTTTGGCTGCTAGTTGGGTGACTTTGATTAGGTTTCTGCTCTTTTTTATTTGCGCATCCCAGCCAACATTCATGTCGTAAGATCCCCGTGGAGCCGAAGTGTTAATGCTGACGGAAAACGTAGACTTTGCGTCATAGAACGCGTTGAGACAAGCGTTACGATCGACGTCGTAGGCTGGGAAGAACTGCTTGATGAAGTTTTCGCCAACAGCACCTTCATCTCGGAAGCTAGCAACGAGGATAGGCACTGGAAGCACTGGAAGCACTGACTGTACTGTACGTCTGGTAGTCGCGAGGGCGTTGAACTCTGCAACAGATCGAACCGGAGTGTTGCTAAGTAGTCGAAGGTTGGGAAACCAGCGCGTAAGCACGCTTTTATAATCGGGCCTTCCCTCCTCTATTTGGTTCCCAGATAGTATGAGTTCCTCGAGGAATCGAAAATCAAAACGCCATGCAATGAGCTTTTCCGTACTCGTGATAGTATTATTCGAGAGGTCGAGGTACTTGATGGCCTTGAAAGTATGAGCCAGCATCTTGATATAATCGACATCGCCAATATTGTTGTTGGCCAGAGAAATGCCGACAACAGCTTGCTCTTTTTCCTGCTCCGTTCCCCAAATATCGTCGCATGTTTTCATGAATGCAGTGAAGAAGCTAGCCTTTCGAGCTTCAATCGAGTACGGGCCGAATATGGCGAGGCCGTTTAATAGCGTGTCGTTGGCCAGATCCGATAAATCGAGGAATCTCCTTTCATCGTTATATCGACGACCTATGATTTCCTTAAAAGTATGTATGGTGTTGGGAGAGTCACACTGTGCGCTTTTGTCCAATGGAGCTGTTCCTCCAATGCGCGTAACAACTAATTTAGCGCCCCAGAAATTGAATCCATTGAGTCTTAAGATCGAGTCTCCATCTGCTGGGTCCGCAGAAATGATCAGAGATTTGCCCTCTACTCGGTACTGCACAACGTTAGCAAGGCTTATAACCTTGAAGTTGAAAGTCACCCGTTGGCGGTAGTGGCAAGACTCGAGTATCTCCGTCGTCGTTTTGACGGCTTGACTTGAAACGAGAGCAGACCGGAGAAGCTCGAGCTATAGTGTCGCTGGCAACCGGGGGATTTCAATGTCAAACATACCTCTTCTATGGTTGCGTGTGCCTTTTTCGATAGGAAATCGACAAGCTTCTCAGCTCCACGATCGCCATCTGAAGGACAATTGTTCTCAGTCCATTCTGTTACAGCGAACGACTCCAAATGATTTCCACCTCTGTTCCGTAAATTGCCCCGGCCCCTAGGTCTAGGGTTCTGATTGTCGTAGAATTCTTTGGCGGCCTGAAAGTTCGGGGGTGGAGGTCGTCTTGCTGACCCGCTCGCTCTTGGTCCACGACCGGGGGTTTGTCCGCGAGGGGCCCCGCCGTTGTTATTGGCAGGCCTCTGACCACCATTTTGATTTGGCTTGCGTACTCTTCCATTATCTGGCTGTCTGTTTCGGTTACCCATCTCTGTGGTGGAGGTCGAAGGAAGTATCCCGAAATATAACCACTATGAATGGAGAGCGTATACGACGCTCTTGGAAACAGCAGTCTGGCTTTAAATGGTAGTGTACGATTTCGAGTGAGATGTTAGGTGGCCGTTCGCGGTCGAGTGAATGTCATTAGGTGGAAATGGAGCTCAAAGAGGATTTGGAGAACAAAGGGCACTTGGTCCCGCGGCCAGACGGTGTCGACAGTGGCCGCAAATAGCTAGAGCTACATGGCGAGCATATGCGCATAGCCCATGGAACTTCCGGGCAATGTTTGCAGGTAGATGAAGAGGGATAAGTTTGATTGTTAGATTTGAAGTTGGTATCAGAGACTCAGAGTCACAAGTGAATCGACGCTTGTGTTACCGCCAGGACAGCCCACACGCAGGGCTGGGTAACGCTAAGCCTTGTAGGGCTGCAGCAGGATGGGACCATTATGTGAGTCGGGAGCTTGCCCTACTCGTCAACTCTTATCGATTCCACTCAGCGTCAGGAGCAATAGCCTACCCAGTTTCATGAACTTCCCACGACTTTGCATACATCTCTTTAACGTGTTGTCTGCGATCGATCTGTTAGCTCTCATGTGCTCGTGCGACCATTTTCGGAGAATGATTCCTTGATGCGACTGCGAGAAGTAAGACACCATACCACATGGTACAGCAAACCAATAATCTCTCCGGTCAAAGTTGGCTATAAGTCCGTCATGCCCTCCCCCGGCCTCATTCGCTTCGCGAGAGCCACTTCACGGTACTGCATATACTCTCCTCTATCGCTGTCATCGTGTTTTGCGCCTTAACGACGATACTGGCCAAGGGCTCCCACATGTTCACCACAAGGAAGACTTTGGGGGGTTGGCTACGTCTTGTGCAAGCCTGACTAACATCTCCATAGTCTCCTGGGCTGGATCTAGTACCATTTCTCCCCTCGCATTTCTCGATCCCACTGAACCCCTCCGTCAGCACCCTTTCCTGGTCTCTATCCTTCTATCCCCAATCCATCCTCAACATCCGGCGGCACTCCACAGTCGGCACCACCGTCGCCTTCCCCGTGATTAATGGTGTGTATTTTAGAAGGCCAACTCCCTTCCCTTGAGCCCTGGTTTTGAGTTCCCAGACAAATTTTGGGAGCATATCGAGCTTTTGTGTCATTTTTCTCTCTGTTGATACATCATGAATCCTTTTCAACCCCAATCAAGGCAATACTGATTCCGAAATCACCAACAGTTCTCGGTTTTATCGCCTATTTCATCTCCACAAGCTCTCTGTACTTCTCTCCTCTCATCCGCTCCCAGTACGCAGCGCGCAATCCAGTCTCGCCAGAACCTACCGTCAGGGCCAACGACGTGGCTTTTGCGGCGCATGCAGTGCTGCTGAGTTTTTTCACATGGACTATGTTCTGGAAATGGGCATGGGGTTTTGAGCAAGGCGGTAGCGGCCGGGTGCCCAGAGTGATACTTGGCATTGCCGCGGGATGCATGATCGGAGTGCTGTGGGTGATGGGGCTGGTTTGGACGAAGGGAAGAGATGGAGGGAGGGACCCGACGAGCTGGGCCTGGATCGATGTGGTGTGTACATCTATACTTGACAACCCATCAAATACAACTAACTACCTACCCCTCCCAACCCCCAGGTCTACGCAACCGGTTACGTCAAACTAATCATCACCCTAATAAAATTCCTCCCCCAAATCTACACCAACCACCTTCGCCAATCGACCGTCGGCTGGTCCATCGAGCAAGTCCTGCTCGACCTCGTCGGCGGCATCCTGTCCATCGCGCAGCTGCTGATTGACTCGAGCTTGCAGAACGATTGGAGCGGGCTGACGGGTAACCCGGTCAAGTTCGCGCTGGGCAATATCAGTTTTGTGGTCGACGCGGTGTTTATGTTGCAGCATTATGTGCTGTATCGGGGGAAAGACGGCAAGGGGGAGGAAGAGGAGGCGGAGGCGGAGAGAAGGTGGTTGCTTGCTGGTGGGGGTGGCGATGTGGGGGTGAGAGTTTGAGCTCTGAACGGGATGAGAGAAAGCTTCGCCGACTATCGGTGCGGTGAGATATAACCAAATAATGCTTTTCGCGGCGAACAAGCAACACATTTTATAGGACAATCAATTCACTGAACGTGCCTTACATCTGACGAACGCTCTTTTCTACTCGCCCCCCTTCTACACCAGGAGCATCTCTAAGTAGTCTAGTCTATGGACTTTTGCACACGAGATCCAGCATCTCATCTATATGCACATGCTTCCTTCCGACCACAATCAGCGCGCGCGCAATGCACCCGAAGAAAAACTCATGTAAAGTAAAACCGAACCCGCTCGTACGTAGCGCCAACACGAGAACCCCTCAATACTTACCTGCCCTTGGCCCTAACCTCCGACCTCGAGCCAAACCCGCCGGCCCGCCTCCTCTCTCCTTGACCCGGAAATCAACTCTGCGCACTCAAGCCCCGGAGCGGCACCCACCCTTGCCCGAGGGGCCCCTTGGGCCTCCCGAAATTTTCGTCCAGATCCAGGATAATCTTTAAGGCATTCCGACTCCTGAGATACGGCAACGGCGCCTTCGCCTCCTGCAGTCCAATCGCCGGCTCCGTGTAACCCCCAGCCACCGGCGATCCTTCATTCTGACTTGATCCAGGCATAGGCAACGCTTTCTGCAAAAACTCATAAGCGGCAAGGGTGAAGCCGAACTGAGGCGAGGAACGTAGCACGCGGGCTGGGCCGCCTTTGAAAAAGGCGCGGAGACCCTCCTCTTGGTAGACAGTTCTGGCGCAATGTCGGAGGGAGGTGTATTTTGTTTCGCCTTTGCGGGCTTCGACTTGCAGTCTAGTTTTGATGACATCGCAGGGTGTCGTCAGGTACGCCGCTGGCATGCCCGCAATCGCGCCTGCGGTCAACAGCTGCAAGATACCCAGCTTCTTATTCGGGCCTTCTCCGAAAAGGTCTCTCTTCAGGTGGTTGTATGTTGGGAAGTAGATTCCCGAAAAGGGGACGTCGCGGAGCAAGCAGGCGGAAGCACCTTTGTAGAGGCCGACGAGTCCAAGGTTCTTGACTATCCACATTGCGGAGCGCCGAGGAGCCCCGTCCACGGTTTTGGCGACTTCGCCTTGGACCTGGAGACGAATCTTGACAATTTCGAGGGGGTTGGTGAAGATCTAACACGGGTCAGTATCGATTTCAGGGGTTAGGGGTGCAGATAGAAACCTACCACCTGACATCCACCAGCTGAAGCACCGGCAATAATCTCATGTGGCCACCATATCTTCCCCGTATCTGATTCTGAGAAATGCCCCCTTATAAGATCATTGACCGTGAGCTTTATAGCTTTCTCCGGTGCAACACCGATCAGCTGGGGTAGTACTCCAGCATAAAGACCCCTGAATCCTTCGTTCTTGAGAATTTTTCTGGCGCAGTCAATGGAATTCTTGTATAGCAGTTCTCCAACCCGCTGACTCCGCTGGTTTTGCATCCTTGTCTTGACAAGATCAATTGGGTACACCGCGAGAGCACCGAAAGCCCCGGCTATACTACCTAGAGCGAAATGATGCACAGATTCTAGGACGTTGTGTAAATATCGTCGCGCTGTTGAGACGCCCTTCCCAACAGCCTCTGAGGCGGCACCGGCTGATTCTAGACCGAGGGCGAATGCGCTCTGCCACGATGCGTCGACGACTTTGGCGAAGTCATTTAGTGATAATCGACCTGATGGGGCATCCAGCCCAGCAAAATGAAAGAGGATGTCGGCCTCCATAGGCGTAAAGAGAGAGAACCTTGTAATTCTTGCTGCTTCGTTGAGGAAATCTGTTCGCGTGATCTTTCCATCACCGCTCTTTTGAGTGGCATTTCGTATAATGAGATCTACCAAGTCCATTTCCCGAATAACGTTTTGAAAAGCTCGAACATTTGCATAGGATATCTTACTTCCAGTTCCAATGTTACACAGAGTAGGCAGGTTTTCGAGTAGATGATCTGAGAGCTTATGCCGAGCCGTCTCAAGGATGATGCGCTGAAAGTCCTCCGGTTCTATATATCCATCTCTGTCTTTGTCGAAAACGTGAAATGCCTGCCGTATTCTCTCACCCTGTAAGCCACGGAGCATCTGGGAGAATTGCGGGTATGTGAGGTCGTGGCGGCGTTTCTTGCCTCCAATGTATAGAGATGCCCATTCACAATTCCAGTCGAAAGGTATGGTGTCGGGACCCTTGTTAAGATTGTATAGCTTTTGCAAGTCATCGTACTTAATGGTCCCCGTACCCTCTTCGTCAAAAAGGCGAAATGCAATCTCATATTCTGCATCTGGCTTGATAAGAAGATTTTCAAACGTCGCCCAGTCTCGAAGTGTGATCCGTCCGGTCTTTCTCCGGTCAGCGATTTGAAAGAGGATCGCATATTGCTCTCTCTTGATTTTATGCTATTCAAGATGAATCAATTAGCCCTCAAGCACACTAAAATTGGTTGTGCGCTTTCATGTGGAGCAAGCTCTCAGGCGCAAAGGTCAAAGAAACTTACATAGTCCTCGGTCGCTGGAGCAATTGCATTTACAAATTCCGTCTCGGTCATGTACAGCTCCCCCGCTTCCTCATCTTGTCTCGCATTCCGGTCAAATGATGCTTTTGTTTGTGACGAGAGCTCCGGTTCCTTCGTTGTGCCCACCAGCGTCTCCTTGACCGCCTCTGTCACTGTCGCCATTCTCCCCCCTTATGAGCTTCCACGCTCGGCTTCAAGCTTGGCTCCGGGTCTTGATGATCTCAGCCGTCAACGTGCAATGCCGTTGTGAAGGGATTTGTTTTGTTGATCTTTAATTGGGGCGCTTCAGCTTTGACTGCAGGGGCTTCCGATCACCAAAAGGAGTGGTGGTTGTTCGGATGTTTCCTGGGCAAGGGTGATTGAGCACCGACGACAGCTCAATTAGGCCATCATGACAGAGATACTCGTGTGAGTAAGTACCACGCGGTCCAGCGGAGAGACGGAAATCCAAGACGCGCCCAGAGAAAGATTGGGACTTTTAATTTTGAGTTCCCTAAAGTGGATGATCGACAGACTCGGCCCGACTTTTGCCGATCTCCGCGATTCCACTATTGGAACCCTGGTTGGAAGGGAGTAGAGAGTAGTAGAACAACATATTGAACTCCTGTCACGCATACAGATGCTGATATCACCATGGAAGGCTATCTGTCGTCCCAATATAGGCTCTATACAACCGTATCTCTCCAAGACACGTCTGCGACCGTTGCTGACCCTTGCGATCGAATCGTCATGGTATGCGACAGCAGCTACATAAGTGTGGGGGTCCTATGAGACTGACTGACAAGATAGCGATGATACTTCGGTCGCTATTCTCGAGAAGCATGACCCCGAAGAGCACAATGAGCCCTCTATCAGTCGTATTGCACTCGAGAAGCCCAAAGCAACCCTCCACTTTCATCAGAAAATCACTGCCGATAACACCAAATTTCGTGGCATCCATCCAGTAACAGCTTTAGTATCACACCAAACTTCCCTAGCGAATTTGATTCGCAAAGCCCTCCAGAGCTTGCCGGATTCCAATGGCGCAGCTTGGGAAAGTACCGATCAAGTCACAGTCCGCTTGGACGATGGAAAATGGCATCAGAAGAAAAAGCCCAATTTTATCACCGTCACACGAGGACCAGGCATGTACTCCTGCCTCTCTACAGGCATCGACACAGCCAAAGGTCTTTCTGTGGCTTGGTCCATACCTCTGATTGCGGTGAACCACATGCAGGCTCATGCTTTGACACCCCGCCTTGTTACGGCACTGGAGGAAATGCCTGATCACTCTCAGAAGTGTGATTTCCCATTTCTCTCCTTGCTCGTTTCTGGAGGCCATACTCTGCTTGTTCACTCAACAGCATTGACCGACCACGCTATACTTGCTTCCACAATTGACATTGCAATCGGAGATTATATTGACAAGATTGCGCGATGCATCCTGCCATCAGCACTTATTCAAGAATCCGGGGACGTCATGTACGGCCGCCTTCTAGAGCAATACACATTTCCTCACGGGCCAGGAGACTACCATTACACCGCACCGGCAGGGCGGGGTGAAGAGATTGCTCCAAAAGGCACGGAATGGGGCTGGAGCCTTGCTGCGCCGCTGGCTGAATCTCGGACCGGCTCGAAACGTGCTGGCGGCTCTTCCTCTAGGATGGATTTTAGTTTCTCGGGCCTAGGAAGTGCAATTCTAAAAATTTGCGAGGAAAAGCGCGGAGAGATGGAGGAGACGGAGCGAAAGGATCTGGGGCGGCATGGGATGAGGGTTGCATTTGAGCATTTGGCGTCGAGGGTGGTGATGGCCTTGCAAATGCTGGAAAGTCAGCATATCGCAGGGGTAAGTGACGGCAATGCCTTGAATACGCTGGTTGTCAGTGGCGGGGTAGCGGCGAATGGATACCTAAAAGCCATGTGAGCCACCGTCCCGGCGATGATCTACCAACATCCTCCCGCTAACCTTATTCCAGCCTGCGCTCCTTTCTCGACATTAGAGGTTTCAGGAACGTGGCATTGGCGTTTCCGCCGCCTTGGCTATGTACCGATAACGCTGCAATGATCGCTTGGACTGGCATAGAGATGTACGAGGCCGGCTGGGAAAGTGAACTCAGTTGCAAGGCAATACGCAAGTGGTCGATTGACCCGGCCGCGGAAGATGGAGGGATACTGGGGATGGATCGATGGACAAGACGGGTATTAGAAAATTAAAACGTTCGATATATGCACACAGAACGTCTAATGTTCGCTTCGCGTAAAAGGCTGCAGAGTAGTGTACTCATGAGATCGCCAGACAAAGGAAATTTTCCACGCCTTCCAAGACCCACTCCACCAGATGAAACTAAACTATCGTACACTTAGTAATACAAGACACTCCAGAAGAATTTCCGCATGAAGCCATCACCTCACTATGATATCCCCGCTCGCCGCTGCAATGCATGGAAAATCCCGCTCAGAAACACGCTGGGAAAAAAGGTTCGTAGAAGCCAGATCGTACAAAATACATCGTGAAACATGAGGAGAAGAGCAAAAATCTGAAACGAAGATTGTTACTAGTACCTCGAGACAGGGGTCGATTCAAGAATCGCAGCGATACCCGGTAGGGTTTCCGGCGACGACTGTAGATGCGGCTGCGGATGCTGCGGATGCGGCGTATGCATGATTGAAGACGAGCCGCTGGCCGTCCGGTACGAACAAGCTGAAGAGTGCCCACCAGAGGAGAACGCTCCGGAGTGCATCGAATGGGCACGAGAAACTCCACCGGAGAACGGGTGGTGGTGATCATGATGACCGACTCCGGGATAATTATTCTGGGCAACCTTGGAATTTTCGTCTCCAGGGTTCAAATCTGGGCCGAGACCGCTGTCGTCAAAATCGGCATCGTTCATGTTATCGTCGTCATCTCCTTGGTTGCCGTCCTTTTGCTTCCGCGTGGCGCTGCGGCCATGACTTCGAAGAGTTTTGAGACCCTTTTCCATGCACTATCGGTATACGAATTAGAATTCCAACGTCCTGTCGATCGATGCCTATGTAGATTAATTACCTTTCCTTCAACTAGCTCCCATTTCTCGCCAAGCTTTGCGGCCAGGATCTTCCACATCTGCTCTCGGAGTTCCATGTAGAACCGGGCAAGAGCTTCGATTTTGGCACTGTCCCAATCACCTTGGACAGTGTTCTTTATGATAAGTCGTTCATGTCGCTTCCGACATGCATTGGGAGTTTTTGAAGGAAAGTACTGGTCGGCAATTGGACCCCAATTTAGCCCTTGCTGTCGTGCACGCAGTAATATTGCATCATCTTGAGGAATCCAGGGCTTGGACTGGGCCTCACCAGAAGCTGGGGTGAGTAGAGGGTCTCTGGCTGACACTGTTGCCATCGTTGTCGATGTGTTTCCGAGTTGATAGGGCGTTGAGCGTTGTGTTTTGGTTTTGGAGGAAGCAGCTCTGGTAGGCTTTGGCATTTTATGATGTAAGAAGAGTGTGAATACGTTGGAAGGTCCTCGCCAGGAGGTGAGGAAGTGGAAGAAGCTAATATGCACTGAGAAGGAAAGGATCGACAGAAATATCCGGGAGGCTTGAACTTTTATATGAGGATTAAGTAAAAGATGCAGGTTACGGTGTGGGAGAACGGAAAGTAAACGAATGTGCTGACAGTTGAAAAGAAAGTAGGAGAATAGGGAAAGCCTGCAACCACTTGCGAGAATCACAGCTGCTAGGGATTGGAGAGCCTTCACATAGAGAGGCAGTGCAGTATACTTATAAACTGTTGCAGCAGCTGGCATGCGGGCCTGATAAACGGTCCCTCATTGTGTATTGTTGACGCCAGTTCTTGAGTTTAGTGCGAAGGTTAGGAAGCTTTCTTTAGAAACGATAAGGCTAAAACATTTCTTCTGTAACACTCAAAACGGCGAGAGGGGAGATGCTTACTACGTAGTACATGGTGGACCTATAACCAGACCCAGGGACAGTTCATGAAGTAAATTTGGATCTGGAGTGCATCCCCGGGCGCTTCGGTCGAGAGAGAAACTACAAAAAGGCGGCACGGTGGACCTTAACCAATAACTAAGGTGCTCACCTTCAAGAAGCTAACCCCCGAACAATCTAGCCGACTTCTGAAAATAGATCAAACACAGTTCGCACAACCTCAACATCATCAAGGTGCCCAAGCCAGGTACACATCCCCAGCTAACTTACTTACTTCTGGGGGAAGTGTGGACCAACACGTGCCGATTGGAAAGAGATCGTGCTGTATTCTATTCCATCCTTTTATGTTTCAGAGTTGGACTGCAACAGATGCACTGTCATCTGTCAGCCCTTTGATAGTATTGTGGTGACGAGAAGCCTGACCAATGCCCGTGGAAGCCGGGGATTCCTTCGAAGAACTTTCAATCCGCTGATAGTCTAGATGCTGACATCCTCATAGCTGTGTTGTTGTTGTTGTAGTTGTTGTTGTTGTAGTTGTTGTTGTAGCCTTTCCAGTATCTTTTAGGTGATATTCGAACCATCACTACTCCGTAGCCCACAACGTGTTTGCGACTTTCAAGTCCAACCAATTTGGTGACCTCTTAGTTCCAACACTACCGCGCTCCTTCTCGAACACCTACCTTAATGTTTTCCGCTGCCGCCAGCCTCTAACTGCTCCGCCTCGTGATACTTGTGCATATCTGCATCGTGTCATGATGCAGGCACAATGAGGGTCGGGGTACCTTACACAGCCTCCATTTGTCATCAACCCCACACTCCGTAGGGGAGTCGCCTTGATATTCTCTCCAATACCTCAGCCTGCTAGTTATGCAGACATACAGAGGAAGTGTGCAGACCATCGACCCAGCTTCGATATACCTGTTACCAAAACCCGTTAACGAATTTCTATATTAAAGCTCTCCGCATGTGGAAAACCACACAGAAGGAGCGTAACGGGGTGATTACTAGGAGAGAACCGTGCTGGATAAGCTAAATATCAGCTCGTTGTGGCAGGGTCTATTCTCTACGAATATCATATACAAGGCAAACAACCCTTCTACTGAATATCGAGCAGCCACTCAGGGTAGGCCGAGAGTCGGTCAGATAAATCGTTACCTGTGATAACCTGTGGAGAAGAGTCTGGATAACTATTACTTCACGCTCATGATTGAGTCGTAGCATTCCGTTATACTGTAGATTAGATGATTAACAGCGATATGGGCTATCGTGACTGGGTTTTTGATTTCTCTCTCTTTTGAAATATGCGTTTTGGGAAGGGTCAGATCTAGGTGGCCAATGACTTATCCGACCGACCGCCCGGGCTGACTGTGTCTGAGGCTGTGGGCGAAAAGGAGTGGGAAGACAGTTTGGGATACTGTGTAAGTCGCTATGGTCGGGTTGATGGCTTGATGTGAGACTCTAAGCTGTGTTGCGAGGAGGGGAAGGCGGCGAGGAGGATAATGCGTAATTTTCACCCAGTAGGGCCGAGGTCCACTAGAAGGATTTCACCTACCTTAAGGTACTGTTGGAAAACCTCTCTACGTTCCAACAATCCAAAGGACTGACGTTGTGTGAGTTCGAAGGGGAGAAGCAGCCACCATTCTTAGAGATACAGCAAACGGGGCCAATAGTATCATTTCGATTAATTCTTATTGTTCAGCATAAAGTGTTCTACATCTATGGAGTAGAACATCAAGGAGAGCTAGGTAACTGGACTTAGGGGTGTGTACCATTTAAGAATCCGCACTCGACCAATCCTAGCTTCTATGAGTATTCACCAATGTCCCTCAGAGTCATTAACTGTTGGATATTTTCCAATTCGCTACCAGGCCTCAACTTGTTATATTACCAATTCAAGATATCCATCAGACCGACTATGCCTAGCTTCAAAAAGGGATCACGGCCATTCTATCTAAGGACAACCTCTTTCCCTTTCTCCTTCGCCCACTCCACATACCCATACGGATACTTGGCCACAAGAGTCCGCATAACTCCAATACTTCTGCCGTCGAAATCAAAGATAAAGACAGTTATGCATGATCCATACATGGAAAATTCTATATCTTTCTATAGCGAAGCTTGCTACACTATGATGTGGAGCAATTGGGATCCCAATGGCCGTAACAAATATTCGCCACTGCCGTGCATGACCCAAAGCACCTTGGATGCCATAGAAATACCACTCACAGGCAGTAAAGAGCCATCCTGTCGTCCTGATCTTCCTTCGGCGCCGAGCTAGTCGTAGCGGTGCGAGTTCAACTATTGTTGTCATAGCGTCTTTAATATTCTGTATGAATGCATTACTCTCGTTATGAGCGTATATATGAGGCATAAGTGGCATCGAAGACTTATATCTCCATTAACCAGGCGAGACGGAATATTTCTCCCCCCAGTCTTTAGCGGACGAAGCGGACGAGGCACACAAGCTTCAGAAATGTTGCCTCATGGATTTTTTATACTTCCAGGTATTATCCTTGCGATGTAGCCCAGGATTTTATGTTCACTATCCTGTAAAATATACTCCCACTGTGTTCGCCGATGAAGATGCCCTCTTTCAGCAGGGAACACCTAAGCAACAGCGGAGAATGCTAGCTGGAAACAAGAGTCCTGCAACCGCAATGGCCGCGGGTGGGGGGAATAGTACTATTACTGCCTTGGGGCGACTGCCATCATTAGCAAGCAACAACACCCCATTTAAATTTAATTATCACCACAATTTGGTCAGAGAGGCTGAGGGGACCTGACACAATGGAACCATATTAAAGTATAACTGAATAATTAAACCAATCCGCGGTATACGGCTCAAAATTGGGATATTCGAAGACCGTGTGTGGTTGAGCCTCGCCGAACGCAGTTGCGAGGGATGTATGTGGATACATTGATTCGAGGAGAAATGACTATGTCTTACAGCGGCATCTGGGGTATTAACAATTAATGCACCACTCTCCAGTCAATAGAATCCATGTGCACTTCAATATATTCAACCCCTAAAGTTATTGTAGGAGGCAGTGACTATGAACGGTGACAGAATCTTCTGCCCTAACGTTAATACTAAATAATATAAGCCCGGGTAGAGTTTCAATCTCGTGCTACCCAGAGATCATCCAACGCATGCAACACTTGTACTCGTAATTTCGTCCATGTCGTAGACAAGCCACGGCGAGGAGGCTCAGAAACAAAACGCCGCGCTTGGAGATCGATTACGGCGTAATTCCAACGGAGCTCCTCGACGCTTGGATCACTCGCAGGAACTGGAAGGCTAGGTCCACGCCCTACTCCCGGCTCCCCTTCCCCCATCGTCGCTCATCCCTCGTCATCTTAACGTAGGTTCCGTGATAATCCTCCGGTACAGGCGTAATGCACCTTACCGCTGGTTCTTCATTGAACTGAAGCTTCTTGCTGGCAGTTGAGGTCGAGCTCTGGCCTCTTTTGAGAATGCTCTTGGTGTCGACCGATTGGGCGTAGGCGAACGTTGGTTGCTGGAGGGTAGAAAATCCTCGTTGGTTTAGGCGAGTGTTACGGACCGTTGGGCTGATGGGTGAAGGCGATATTGGTGTCCGTGGATGAGATGTCTTGAGCGCTAGGCTACCACTAGAGTTTGTTGGGAGCGCAAGGGCGAGCTTTGGTCTGGCGGCGCGGGCGGCGAGCATCTTGGAGATTATAGAAAGTGTGTTCGGTGCTCAACGGATAACTATGGACGGGCTGATAAAGGTCCGCTCGTATTGATGGTCGTGATGCGGAAAGTACGACACCGAGTAAAGATGGCAGCAGCAACAAACAATTAAAAGGAAGCGAAAAGATAAACGCTAATACTAGATGACGATTGCAAGGTGAAGATTGGACCAGCCAATCAATGTAAACAAGTAGCAAAAGAACCAACAGAAGTGTTCAGGGAAAGACGGCGACAGATCAAACAGGAGATGTTGGGAATGCGACGGAATCGACAGCGCCTATATATCAACTTTCTGTCTCGTCCAGAGACTCTTTGGAGAGCGGGGTAGTTGTGAGAAAACCCAAGGCTGGAACGAATCGAGTGGCAGATTGATCCGGTAAGCGCCGAGAATGTGGTGATGCAACGCTGGCTGCAGACAGACGTTGGATCTTCATGCGGTGACCACCAATCCGATAGATTGTGCACACAGCCTTTTACTACTACCAAGCCACTTTATCGTTAGTCTTGACGAAGAATGACGCTATCCATGGATTGGAAGAGAATGTTTTCGATTTCCTGATCGAAGAAGATTTTGGCAAAGCAGTCCATCTTCCCTCCAGTACCAATCCTTAAGATGGGTAATGTTAATGGGCAATTTGTTCCCTAATAAAAGAGTGCAGGCCTGACGGATAACGAGTCACAGAGCGGAGCCCCCCGGAAGTCATGCATGAGTTTGACGGCCCTGGCTAACGTCGTGCATTATCACTCCATTAAAAATGCTTATGTGAATGGTGGATCTGATTGGCTGATCTTCGTACCGTACCTCGAGGGCTACGTAGTACAACCTTAGCGGACGGTCGTTTTCTGTGATGAAGATGAAATTTGAAGGATCTCGACATTATTACGGAATACTCGAGAAGAAGTCCTTGGACTATTACGAACGGCGTAAGACTAGAAGCTCAACCAGATCCCCCACATCACCCGCGTTCTCGTCGTTTACTTAATACTCTTGATGATTGACTAACCCATGCACTATATCCAGAGCTTATCATAATTCTTTTGTGTCTGTAACAGTCAAAGATATCCCCGTTTTCAAGCGATACTTATTCAGAGGTCCCGCTACCAAGACACAATAAGCATTTTTGAATACCTCGAGATCCTCGACAGCTTTGTAGCGTATCATTACACCTTGCTCCCAAAACAACGGCCGCGGGAACGATACATCAACCCCAGTTGAAGGCAACGAACATCTATGAAATGGTTTGAAACGAACCGGAGATCTCATACCAGAGCTTTGACCATAAGTCGACCTACAATCCTCGGCGACCACGGTAGACGACGCCTATCAGGATTATTGAGAGTTTTCGGCTCACCTACTCGTAGTGAACGCAAATTGTGAAGGGAGCAATTGAGTTTCTTGGAGCTCACTTCGTCTACTTCAGGCGGAGACCTTACTAAAAAGTGATTGGTAGCTACTTACTCTGGGTATCACAAGCAAATAGCCCATACGCCTCCAATGTCTAGTGTATGTACAGCTGTTCTAGCTATGTGCTTCCGGGTCGACGCACCCTAACCACCTGCACGTTCTCCACCTTGCTGTAGGGCCGACAGCTGCTTGCGCAGCTCGAGGAAAAAGTCCTTGCCGTTCCCCATAGTATTGGCTGTTGGTTGATTAGTCTAAGCGCCTTCTTAGTAGATGGACGTCCAACGAACGTCTCACACCCCATGGTCCACCACCTTTCGCATTACTTGCCTGGCCCCCAGGTGCTTTGTATTTCAAGGCTTTCATGTCTTCAGACATTGTACTGTTGTATGCTAGCGCCGAATCAGTCCCTTTTCGGTTATGACCATATACTCGAACTACCTTTCTTCAGCGTATCTCGGACTTCCTGCGCGTTGAAATTGACCTGGGGCGCGTGTTGCTCCTGAGGAAGCCCGTAGGGAATGGCATTCCTATTCCCTCGGTCATTGTTTGCCCATGCATTGCCTGACACCGCTGTGAACCCTTGGCCTCCAAGCATCTGCCGACTTGGAGTTTGTCCACCAGAAGCCCGCTCTCGCGATGAATTTTGACGCTGTTGCTGGTTCGGTTGCCGATTTTGGTTTTGGGAAGGAGGCTGTTGTTGTCCGCGTGGTGTGCGCCAGCTACTCCCTGGTTAGTACGACGATTGACGTGTATGAACTGTGTTATGAAAGTGGTGCAGGCTATACGTACCGCTCATCACCCGTACCGCTCATTTCAGAAGTGTAAGAAAAGCAGTTTAGGAGTTGGAAAGCTTGATCTCGAAGTCTTCCCCAAAATTGACTTGCCACGCTTACCCGAAAAGACCAGCACGCAAATGATCGGCCGTGAATCGCCGCTAGTTCCCGCTTACTCATTCCTTAGCACCTGAACCTTAACCCCAAGTCATCGCGACTATTGCCTTCACTTAGACTGCCTGCTCAGTGGGCACATTCACTGTGCAAAGTCGAAGTTGCAGGATATCAAGTCCTCATGTTCACGCCGAGGTGGCGACGAATGTTCTTCAGCTTATAATTGAAATTGCTAACAAATGATTTTCTCACTTAAGCCTCACCAACGCGCCTGCTGTGCATCCCCTATGCAGTAATGGCACCCTTGACCCCTCCTATTCGACGATCTTCAAATACACGGACTAGAACTCAGCGAAAACTACACCTCCGCACTTCTTCAGCCGATGGTCGCGTAGTCTCTGAGCCCTCTCGAAAGAAACGAAAATACATACCAGGAGGACCCGGTGGCGGTGGAAGGTACGTGGACGACAATGGTATAGAGATACCAGTAGGGGGAACAGGTCCAGGAGGATACAACTACATTGGCCCTCGAGGCAGGATAGGACGTGAGAACGCCGCTAACGGCATCCAACCCATGGTTTATTCACGCCCCCGTAGGGAGCCTAGTCGAAGGGAGAGGGTTCCGGCGAGGCCCAGGTTCAGCTCCGCGGCTGCAGCTGCTGCAGCTGTGGTTCAAGGCGATGGCTTCAAGCCCAGAGAGGAAAGAACTTGGGAGGAATTTCACCAAGACTTGAGCATTGAAGTGAAGTTCCCTGTCTTAAGTGCCGATGAAGTCGATGGAGTGCAAAGACCTACCTCTACACCTTCGCTCGGAGAAAACCTCAGCGATGGAATTCCAACGGCGGAAACTGGTGCTATGATGCATGCGGACGAGGATGCCTCGCAGCCTAAAGAGTCACAAGATGATGGAGATGTTCGTGAAACTCCCTCCAACAATGGTCGTCCGGATCCGAATATTACGACACCTTTGAAACGACGTCCGGGACGACCGCCACGTCGGCCCGACTCCATGTTGAAAGGCATTGGTACACCAGACACACCTAAGGTCATCCCTCTACCGGGTCCAAATCCACGGGAAAAGCTCACCTTGCCTAAACCCTCATTCCGGCCGGTGGATCCTTTTGTTGCATACGAACATAAAGGAGCTGGACAGCTAAACTACGTTGATCGAACAATGGCGAACGTAGGGTATCAGGAGAGTGACATTTACATTCGTCCAGAAAAAAATTTGATCCGTGTAACGGAGGGGACAATCGAAGAAGACTTGGATATTGCATCGGGCGCGAAAAACGATAGCGAGGGCAACGCAGCTATCGGTGGTAGTGGAGTCGGTAGAGTTGAGTATGATATGGACGAACAAGATAACAAATGGCTTGAAACCTACAATGCCCAAAGGAAGGCTGAGCAAATCGAGCCTATTAAACCTGCAGTTTTTGAGATCACGATGACTAAAATCGAGAAAGAATGGCATGCTCTCGAAAAGAGGATACCGAAACCTAATCCCAAACCCCCACAAACACATCGCCCACGATCAAGCTCTGCTGCAGCTGTAAATGGTGAACTTGCGGCTCCTGGTGAGGAACAAGATAGCAAGTGCGCTATCTGCGACGACGGAGACTGCGAGAACACTAACGCCATAGTGTTCTGTGACGGCTGTGATCTTGCAGTCCATCAAGAGTGCTATGGAGTTCCTTTCATTCCAGAAGGACAATGGCTTTGCCGTAAATGCCAACTGATTGGTCGAGGGACCCCAACTTGTATTTTTTGTCCAAACACAGACGGTGCCTTCAAACAAACCAATGCTTCTAGATGGTCTCACTTGCTTTGCGCAATCTGGATACCAGAAGTCTCACTGGGCAATACCACATTCATGGAACCAGTCATGGATGTAGAGAAAGTGCCCAAGCAGAGGTGGAAACTAACTTGCTATCTCTGTCGCCAGAAAATGGGTGCTTGCATACAGTGTGGAAACAAGAATTGTTTTGTGGCATTCCATGTCACATGTGCCCGACGGGCTAAACTATTCCTCAAAATGAAGTCCACTCACGGAGGTCCGGCAAGCCTCGATGCTAGTGTACTAAAAGCGTATTGTGACAAGCATGTTCCATCGGACTGGCGCAGGGACAACGATGTTGACGCTGCAACATCCGATGCAATCGAGTATTATCATTACATCATGCGTGGTAGACTCTGGGCAGACAGCCAACAAGCAGCTTTAACAATGTATGCAGCGCACTCGCAAGAAGCTTTAGCTCCTGAACCTGTGGAAGAAGGAACCAATTCGAAGGTAGATCTTGTTGCGAATGCCAACAAGCGCAAACGTAATCAGACACCGAAGGTTGTATGGAGGCTACCCTCAGGAGCACCAGTGATACCACTCGCAGTGTATAACTCTGTTGAGAGCTCACTCCAACGATTTACCATGCGTCGGCGTAAGGAATACGCGGCAGAAGCCTGCAAGTATTGGACCCTCAAAAGAGAAGCTCGGCGAGGAGCAGCTCTACTCAAAAGACTGCAGCTACAAATGGAGACTTTCTCCTCAATGGAAATCACCCGTCGCAATTTTGTGGGTATGGGAGCGGCAGGTAGAGTTCGACTACAACGGCGGATTGATTTCGCCGAGAAGCTTCAACAGGACGTCGATAACTTGAGACTTTTATGCGATTATATCAAGAAGAGGGAGCAGGAGAAGCTCAAGGACGCAGAAATGCTGAAGGATATAATTGACACTGTCTATTTTCCGATCGCACCCCTTCTTTGGCCAATACTTGAAAAAGCTCAGGCGTAGGTTTACCCTCACTAGACCCACATCCATACTCACTGGCTAATCACACAAGTACAGCCTCGATGGTAAGGGTGTTTTTCAAGATGGCTTCGCCAAACTGCGAGAAAAACTCAGTGTTCGCTTTTACACCTCGGTCTCGACTTTCTCTACCGACTTTAGTGCTGTTATTAGTACTGTGATCGGAGTACCAATCTCAGCTGATACGGCCGGCGTACAAGCACATCTCAACGGCCAAGCCTCGTCCAAAGAGCTTACGGCCGAATATAAAGAAAAGAAAAAGCTAGCCAAGAGAATCATCAAGGCTGTGCAAGGATCACTTGAAGATGCTATGCGGAAGGAGAGCGAAATTTGCCAAAAGCCATTCGAGAAAGAATTACGTGATTTAGATCTTTTGCTAGAGAACAGTCTATTGTCTCGACGCGACTCTTCCGCTGGTTCAGTAGTGGGTGATGTTAGCGATGTTGAAATGGATGAACCGAGAATATCTGTTCGACGAGGCAGTCACAGCAAGTCGCGCAGAAGTAGCGAAGTGTTTCCAAAGGAGGAGCTTTCCGCGGGTGGCGTCAAGGAGCAAAAGTACGATGGTGTTTCTCCTGGGGAGATTGAGTCGATTTCTGTGGTTCTACACTCAAAGTCCCAACATGGCAACGGAGGCGAGCCAGGCTCCGCACAGGAAGACAACATCGAGCCATCCCCAATAATGCATTCGGCGACCCACCAGCATCCAACCCCAGAAGCTTCTAATACAACACCTCCAATGTTGATCGGTGCAAAGCCCAACAATCGGAAGCCCAACGGGGCAGCTCATGATACCGCCTCGGACCAGACCAGCGGAGCCACTCAGCACATAGAGCCACCAACGCCTCCTTTAAGCTCTGGAGGTGACCTACAGCCATTGTCCAATGGTGGTATTCCGTGGTACATGGATCCTTTTGATCCAGAGGGCACAACCGTTCAGGAGGAGCGCTGGACGGGCCGGGAGCTTGTACGAGGCATGAGCGAAGAATTAAGTGATATGGATGAAGAAGAACTTTCAGGACTAGTAGATGGCGATATGGTGGATAATGGGCAATGTTCAGGCGCCACGACTTTAAATCCGGACGCTGCAGGAGTAGCAGCTTCCCGCCGCAAAGCAGCTGCGAAGCGTAAAAGATGGCGCGGCTATCGATGAGTATCTCTGGGCATTCCATTGTTTCTCGTAGTGAAAGAATAGTGGTGCATTGTCCTGCAAGTGTATGGAGAGCACAAATATTAAGAGCATATTGGGTGGCTTTGCCCATGTACTATAAGAGACTCCTTGTACCACTAAGATCATCAAATGTATACTCCAGATTTGGTGCCTTGATAAGAGTTCCAGTACTGTAGGTAAGGGGCTGGTTTGCTCACGTGACAGCCTGTCAAGGCTTAGTGTAAACAACCTTGCATTGTCGCAAAGAATTCACGTTCTGTTGTCATCTTTACAACACCACAGCCTCACCTTTCCTGTCGTACTTTTCAAGGCTCCATCAACATTACCTGCCTTCTGAAAGGCCTACACCTAGTCATCGTCCCCTCAGCAATCAAGAACAACATCGAGTTTACTCTGATCTCTACCAGATCTCATTATGGCAAGCATGGAGTACGAAACTGAGAACGGTCGCTACGAAGGTAAACATGTCTCATTACTCCTTCATATGTCCATTGCACCATCTTCTGGACCCAATCTGTGATTGACGTGGAAGCTGATGTTGGCCATGCGTAGAGGAGCCGCGTTACGAGCGCGATCGTAGTGCTTCACCTCGCCCTACCAAGCGTGAGGATGACTACCCAGCAAAGCGCGAGGACAGCTACCGCGGTGGTCGAGATAGGAGCGCCTCGCCAAACGGCCGTATGGATTCTCGGTAGGTTGCACAACATCAACGCTATCCATCAACCTCCACTAAAGTCTCAAACAGTGGTCCTCCTCCCGACAACCGCGGTCAGGACGAACGTGAGGCAAATGCCCGTAATCCTGGCTCTAACCTCTTCGTCACTGGCATCCACCCACGTCTTTCGGAAGGAGAAGTCTCACGTTTATTCGAGAAATACGGTGATGTTGAAGGTTGTTCAATCATGAAGGATCCGCATACTCAGGAGTCTCGTGGCTTTGGGTTCGTCAAGATGGTCACTGCAGAGCAGGCTGATGCTGCCAAGGAAGGGCTTCAGGGTGAGAATATTGAAGGCCGTACTCTGAGCATTGAAAAAGCTAGGCGCGCTCGTCCAAGAACCCCAACACCTGGAAAATACTTCGGTCCCCCAAAGCGAGGTTAGTTTATCTTTGGCCTCACTTTTACATTGCTAAACTCCTAACCACAGAAGACGAATTTCGTGGTCCACCACGGGGGGGCCGTTTTGACCGCTACGATGACCGTCGTGGAGGGTATGGTGGAGGCGGTCGCTATGATGACAACTACCGTGGATCTTCACGTTATGATGATCGCGAGCGTCGTTCTTATGGACGTCGTGACGACTACGGCTCTCGCAACATCGATCGCTATGCTTCATCCGGCCGTGAAGATCGCTACACCAGTCGAGGAGACGATCGCCGTGGTGGCTACGAGTCGTACGGTCGCGATGGTGGACGATCTAGCCACAATGCGGCTTATGGGGAGCCTGCGCCTTCGAGGGATGCTCGAGATTCCTACGGTGGAGGTAGATCCCATGACGACCATTCTAACGATAGGTACACTCGTCGATAGATTGCGGTCAGCTAATCTACTCAGGTGCGGAGCGCTCTGCGAAATAATGCGCCCAAAACTGTCAACCTGCAGCCGAGCATCACTGCTACACTTTAGCTTCACGAGGGAGTGGCCTATTCACCTGAGCTTAAGCGTTACTCAAGATTGTCTTCCTCGTTCTCGCCATCGCTGAAGCTCTATTAGCGGCGGATCAGCTCAGCAAAGGGGAATTTTCTACTCAAGCCAAAAAATGTCAACTTAATTCTTTTTCTACGGTTCAGCGAGGCTAGAATGGAACACAAAGCCGACTTTCAGCTTCGTCTAACGGTCTGTGCTGGCTTCTAGTGCTCGGCAAATGTCGACATATCTGCAGGATTTCTTTTCATCATCGAGTATCAGGTTCGAGATACGGCATCTGGCGCGTCGAGGCAACTTGCTACAAACGTCTTCCAGGGGTCAGCTTTATCACCTTGCTCATTGACTGTAATACTATCGCCTGTCAACTTCGCTTATGTCGGCTTCATCTTCAAGTAACCAAGGCGAGCACTATCTCGGTCGATTCTACGATACTTGAATGCCACTTAACAAATCGCTCACAATGACCTCGTCTTGCTCTATATCGTAGTTGTCACCAATTCCTAGCGCAGCTACTTTCGCCAAGTCCTTACAGTGAATCGAAATCGCAGTGGTATAGTACCATGCCTGATTCAGATACCTCGGCCATATTCAGCTATATTCCGTCGTATATTCACACATTTTACTTCGCAAATATTGAGAGTAAGTCTATGATTGTTCATAGCGCAGTGTACACACTTGACTCTCAAAGAAGGTATTTCGTTGGCTAATGAGGCTATTCCGGCGTAGTTAAGACTGGAATGTTCAGTTGCTAGAGACGGGACTTGGCCTTAAATGCGCTCCCAATCGAAACCGTTTGGCAGCAAAACATTCCACCTTCCACCGTCAGGGTCTTGTTCAATACCAGTGATTCTCAGAAATCCTCTTTCAGGAAGCTCCTGGAAATCGTTGTCAGGCTGTCCAAAAGCCGCCAGTTTCGTTGTGGCAGCCTGTTTGACCGCGTTCAGATACTATTAATTGCGATTAATGGTAGATCAGCATTGTTCAGACGGTCTATTCGCCCGATTTCTGCAACCAGCGCACCACCTACTACCGGGCATCTGGCGGTGACTAACAGTAGTAACGAGCGTCCCGGTTCCAAACAGTCGTAGAAAATACTTCGATCGCCGCTATAACTTCGTAAGTAGGATGTAGAACCACCAAAATGCCGAGCCCTCTGCAAGTTCGTCACACTGGGCCTATTGTAAAATAGGAGCATTGGCCGAGATGGTTGGGAGACCGAGGGATGCCAAATCCTCCAACGGTTATCTAATTCTGGTTCTCACCTTTTCTATTTCTATTTCTCAAACTCACCCTCTTCGCTTCTGTCATCTTCGCTCTCTTCTTCGACACTACCATGTCCTCACTCGCCTTGTTATCATATCTCTCAGTATCCTCATTATCACTCTCATCGCCCGTTCCTCTAGATTTACACCTCTTTTACTCCACGTTTGATAGATAACACACCTTCCCATATATCCTTCCTTCCACCATAGCTCAACCTCCGTAGGCGAGCACCCCAAATATCCCGTACCGGTACCCAAAAATGCAGCTTCAGCAGACCTACTGTCCTATTTCTCGCTTCTTGCAATTATGGGCGTGGCGTGAGTATATGAGTATGTATTGAGGCTAGAGTAGAGCGATGGCGACGGAGCGGATAGACGCTGTAATTTAAATGCCTTTTTTCTATAATCTCTTAGTTTCGAGCCTGGCTGCGAATGACAGGTTTGATGATGAGGGATGCTGGAATCGAAAAGAGGGCGAGGGAGGACTGTTTTTCGGTATGGAGTCTCATAGTTATGATTACAGATGGCGGAATGTGCAATGAGAGCTCTGACAATTGTACAAATCAAGGGGTCGTCATTTCCCCCCGGCGCCCCCAACCTATCCTCTACCCCTTTCTCTTCTTTCCTCGAATAATCCTGATAGTTATGATGACGATGCTGGATTCTTTATTTGGGAGAGGGGGAAGTACAGCTGGGATTGGATTGGGGACGACAGAGGTACCTTGCTGGCGGAACCCAGCCACAGGCGCTGCATTAACTATCCCCCCTGGCTCCCACCGTCAAACAACTAAACACCCTGCGCACGTTCACCTCCACTACATAATCCCATTCCTCATTCCTAACTCCTGCGGGGCCTTCGTCCCCACTGCTCAATTACACCCGCCGCGCCGTCGAGCTTCCCAAAGGTCGCGATCGTCTCCTCGAGCCAGGCGCCGACTTCGGGTTTTTGGGTGACGTTGGCGGTGCGGGTGAGGAGGGGGCTACTCGACAGGGCAGAATATCCGCCACTGACAGACAATCGGGAAGTCCTGAAGGGGGTGAAAGGCAGGACCGGTCCGAAATCTTCATCCTCCTAACCGCCTCGAGCCTTTGTCAAGTCTTGGTAACAATCGAAAGTCTTACCCAAGCATCCTACCCCCAGATTACCTCTTCAGGTCCGCCGTACCTTAGCCCAGTTTCATGAGTTTGCAACCTCTAACTCTCTAATCATCTACTGCTACTCAAGTACACATGACCACTATGAACGATATGAAATACACTCGATCACCAGCTATCGTGCAATTTGGAAGCGTTGTTGCCGCGGACACCGCAAGGATAGAAGACATTCTACTCATTTCGCTTGAATAGTCAATTGAGGGGCCGTCTAATGCTTCGACCTGTCAGTCATGATTGTGCACGAAGCTGGATGCCCTCTCTTCTAATCCAGGCCGATTTTGTTGCTTGAGCGAACATTCACCTTGGCTAGACTCTTTCATATTGTCATGCCCATGTCATCCTGTCTATATTATCGTTTGAGTGGAATCTGTTAATGGTTGTTCTTATAATATCGTTCTTGTTGTTTCCAATCTCAGTCACATCTATCATCTTCTCGGTCATAATGAGTTGCTTTTTGTTTGACCCCGTAATGACTAAGACTCTGCAATCAAAGGTCATGTTTGCAGCAGAAAGTGTGGTTTATTTCGGGTACTTCAATGTTGACTCGATCGTTGACGCGAAGTATCTACGCATATAGATGCAATTCCTATTTTCCAGTAAAGAAGCAGAAATTTGTCTGCAGATTTCCTATCAGCTTTGATGCCAACGTTGAGCGTAACACAAGACATGCCAAATCATCGCTTCGTGCATAGCAAGACTCGATGTCACGTACATGGCCGAAGTACCTTAATATGGTCGTCAACGATGTTCTTGGCGATGGAGATGTAAATAGTGTACCGCTCATCCCTTCGAGCGCCTAGCTGCATCACCAAAGTCGACCTCTTCTTGAAGTAGAGGGCTTCGACATCATCAAGCCATGCTTAGCCGGCAGCGAATTTGCTTCGATACTCCGCCCTGCCCTTGCAAATGCAAATCGCAGTAGGACCATGGACGTGGAACAGCCTGGCGCTGAAACTTGCGCGATGATGCAAAACCAGAGCCTGTATGCCCATGCCAACGTCGTCTAGCCATGGTCTTTGTGCCGGGACTAGCAATTAGGATACGCCGACACCGATCGCTCGGAAATCGATCATAGCCCCTATGGTCTAGACTAGAAGCAGCGATTGTTATGAATAAAATGGACCAATTTGATCTATGGAGTATTGTTGGAACGGGACATCATGTCAGACGCAACTCAAGCCCGCGCAGCAGATCACGCCGTTCTTCACGTCCGTCTAACAAACTTACCTGCTAGCCTGAGCGAATGCCAACATCCCTTCGGTTAGGGCACCGTCAATATTATCACCGCTTGAGTATTGTCATTCTAGAGCTCGCCGGATTTCAACTACGCTTGAAGTAGATTGTCGCACTTCGAGTAACAGAGACCTGAGTGAATAGATGACCAACGTTGGACAACTCCTAGCGATAATGCGAGATGAGAACGTTGGGGTTGCTGGTCACAAACAGATATTCTAGCAAGGATCTTGAAAAATATCTCGCCGACAAGAGTTTTTTATTAGTGTTCGAATAATTCCTGTCTGAAGAACCGTTGTACTCTAAATTGTGGCAATGTTGGAAGGTCTGTTGGTGTGCAACCAGCTAAGGCTAAAACGTGCTACTTGAGAGTAAGGAGACGGCTCGAGTGATAAAATTTCTAGACAACATTTCCTTCGTAATTTGCTGCTAATGATCTCACTTTAATCTTAGCAGAACTTAGCAGAAAGATGGACTGTCGTTTGATTGGTCCAGTTGCAGCATCGACGTCGAAATTAATTCAGTGTACTGCTGAAGATTGACGCAAGGTTGTCTAAGCCGCAACTACAATAGCACGGCATTCTGCGAGGCAAATCCTCAATCTTCAACCATCTTCATCAACCGCATCCTTCCAACACCCGCCCTCTTCCGCCTCGCTATTACGCGCACAGTTTGAACCAAGACGGTTGGCAGCATTGTTACACCTTCCGTGATATGATCGATGTTCTCTGAACGCGTGGCTGCAGGGTTAGTTCTTTAAAAATTGCACAACTTATGCGATTCATACAAGGCTTTATCGAGAAATCTGCTACCAAAATCCGACAGATGTTTCCTTTTCAAGAGGACGCTGTTGAGCCTGGAGTACGCTGAAGTAGAGAGGTCATATGGCGTGTGTATGTTGAAGCCTGATAGAAGGCTATTTCGAAGGAAGAAGGTTCAAAATCTACCAACGAACCCCAGCCCTATGATGCGGAGATTACCGGCTCTCGATCCAACAGTGTACTCCGGGGCGGAGTCGTCTCTCGCGTTGAATACGCTTGACAAGTGGCATGCAGTCTGCCTGGCTGTTATTTGAGCTTTGTTGGAATTATCCATTATGGAAGGACCTCGCCAGTACGATATTTCAGTTTCTTTTATATACTCTGGCTGCTCGTATATATATATGATGCTGCCAAAGTATCGTTATTGCCCTATATCTCAGATACACTTTCATTAATCCCATGCCTCATTTCACAAAAATGCTTTCTCATCTGTCGTTTTTACTATGTACTGGCGTGGCGGTTGGCGCGGCAGTGGGAATCAGTACTGGAGAGCAGCTACATCCCCAAGCTTTGTCCCAACGAAGCACAAATGCAAGCTCGAATACCACTCAGCAATTGGTGCTACCCATGAATGACCCCAATGCATCACAGCGAGCGCAGGACATTCAAACAAAACAACAAGGTTACCTCTACGGACCCTCTCTCATGGGCAACTCCTCATGGTTCCCGAGCGGGCCACTGGGAGAAGCAATGATCAAAAGGGATGCGGCCTTGTTCAAGACAGACCTTGACTTCGTTAAAGCCGAGGCAGCCAGAGATATAAAATCGGCGGGTGCGGCTCTGGCCGCGGTAAGCATGTCATCTCAAGTATTGATGATACATTCTGATACCTAGAACAGGCTGGAGGTCTCAAGACAGTTTCCGACTACGCACTACTCTACAACAACCAGTGGAAAGAATCAGTCCCTCTCGGAGTAGATGCTGGGGTTCTCACAAATTATACACAAGACTTGCTTTTTTCCATGGAGAGACTGTCAGTCAATCCATATGCCGTCAGACGCCTCGATCCGTCCAAGGATCATCTACCTTTCCACGTACACGGAGAGTCCGTAAAGAATATCTCCGGGGCGAATTTGAGTACACTCCTCAAAAGCGGATCCCTCTTCTACGTGGACCACAGCAGTCAGAAAGAGCTGCCCCGGACGGCTCGGTACGGAGCAGCCTGCGAGGCCTACTTTTACATTCATCCCGTTTCTAAAGATTTCCTGCCTTTAGCGATCAAAACCAATGTAGGTGAAGATCTCGTCTACACGCCTCTGGACACCGCAAACGATTGGCTTCTGGCAAAGATGGCGTTTAACAACAACGACCTATTTCATGGCCAAGGATACCACCTCGTAAACTCCCATGCCGTGGCGGAAATTGTTCACCTAGCAGCGATCCGGACCCTCAGCGAAGACCATCCTGTTCTCGCAGTCTTGAACCGCCGTGCGTATCCCCTACCCAGACGCCAAACACGAATACTAACATGTCTGCAGTCATGTACGAGGGTTACGCCATGCGACCTTCAGGGGCCGCAACCTTGACCAACGCAGGAGGGGTTTTCGATAAATACTTCAGTCTCGGCGGCGAGGCCTTTGCCGAATTCTGCTCCAACACCTATTACCAAACCGCCGGCGCATTCCAAGCCAACTATCTCCAAAACAATCTCCGCGCCCGTGGACTGCTGGATTGCAGCTACGGCCCCCCCCTCAAGAGCTTCCCCTTTCTCGAAGACGCCGACCTCATCCGCACCCACATCCAAACCTTCATGACCTCCTTCATCGCATCGTACTACCCCACCGACTCGGAACTCGCCCAAGACACCGAACTCCAAGCCTGGATCCGCGAAGCCTCCGGCCCCGCCCAAGTCATCGACTTCCCCACCTCCGTCTCCACGACCTCCACCCTCATCGACGTCCTCACCCACTTCGCCTACCTCACAGGCGTCAGCCACCACGTCCTCAACCTCGGCGACCCCGCCGCCTCCTCCGGCCTCCTGCCCTTCAACCCCGCATCGCTGTACGCCCCGCTTCCAACGCAAAAGGGCGTCCAGGACCTGATGCCGTTCCTGCCGCCCGCGAACCAATCCCTCGGCCAAGTCTTCGTCTTCGCCGTCTTCAACCGCCCGCAGTTCCCAGGCACGAATTTCACACTGTCGCACATGTTCTCCGGCGAGGACTTGCTCAGCCGGGCCAACGCCGCGACCGTGGCGGCGGCGGACGCGTTCCACTCTGCTATGCTGGCTGTCAGCTCGCAATTCCAAGCGCGTGCGTTTGACGCGGACGGGTTGTCGCAAGGGATGCCGTTTGTGTGGAGAGCATTAGATCCGGAGGTGATCCCTTGGTTTTTCTCCGTCTGATGTCTCCTATACATACATATCTCGAACATCCGGAAAGTGTGATCCCCTTTTGGTTTTTCCTTCTCGGTTTGACGCTATATGTACATATTCCGAACAACCGACTCTATTACATATTTCCCAAGTACGCACATATAAACCATTGCTAGCATCACAAGCGTCCCAATCCTCCAAAAATTAAGCAAGAATCTTCCAAACCCCCCCCTTCTTCCCTCCCCTCCCCTCCCCTCCCCTCCCCCCTCCCCCACCCCCCAAAAATCCACCTCACAACCCTCCCCCCCCCCCGAAAAACCCAAACCCCAACCCCACAACAATCTCCACCCCCCCCTCTTCGCACACTCACCCAACCCTCTATCATCCCTCCAGCACTAACCACTACACCCAAAAACGCCACCCAAAACCCCCAAGCTCTCTATCCCCCCACGACCCACCTACCTGCATTGTAGAAAAAGAAAAAGAGAAAGAGAAAAGAATGGCCAGGCTGATTGAGGAGGGTGCTGTCTTCTTTGCTTTTTTTTTCTTTTTTTTTCTTTTTTTAAGAGGGAGGAGAGAGAGGGGGGGGGCTGATGATGATGAGGAGGGGTGAGGGATGATGGGGGGTGAGGGGGGGTGGGGATTGAGAGGGAGGGGATGGGGATGGGAGGGAGTTGGAAGGATGGGTGGGTGGTTGTGTAGGGTTTGATGGAGTGGTTTACTACTTATGTTGGGAGGGGGGGTACGAGGAGGGAGGATAGGGGGGTAGAAAGGGTTGTACGGGAACTGGGACTCTTGTTCAGGTCTGGGAGATGGAACAGATCTATTTAATTCTACAAGCATATCATACAAAACATACTACTCGACTGGTAGAAAGTGAGATGGTGGATTTGATATTGGAGCTATAGATTGGTGCTTCGTAGTGTTGCACCTCGGCTAAGTGTCGATGGTATTGCAACTGGACTGTTGTTGCCATGTTTGTCTCAGAGTTGTTTGCACAGTATGGCGCGGTACACGCGAAAGCTCAAGGTAGATGTTGTGGAGTGCTGAGAGCTTGGTATGCTGCGCTCTGCTCAACATGAACTCATCCACAAATCAGATCGAGAAAGATTTCATTTTAGGTTCTCCACTTTGACTGTCTTGCATCGTTGGGGATGTATGGCATGTGTGTCGTATGAAGCGTGGTCTCGAGAGTTGGGTGGCTGCTTTGGAAGGTCGACCCCAGAAGGGATACACTTCATTTGAGAAGAAGTCGCCAAATCAGGCGTTTCGGGCGGTTTCTGAGGACTTCGCAGATGATTCCCAGGTCTTCAAAAGGTAACCGTCCCAAGGCACAACCTGCAGTTCGGGTCATTCTAGGACACTATACCACAGAGAGAGCCGTAGTCTGCCCTTGCAACTACTTGAAAAGCTCGCCGGTGCTTGCCTCCCAGCATTACGACCCAACTGCCTTGTCAACCAGCATTTTCAGAGCCAGAAGACTCCTGGAGGAGAAGAACGAACGGGTGTCGGTAGGAATCGCTGCCGAGAGAACAGCTCAATCCGCATGATGTACGAGCTCCTCATAGAGGTCGACAGGAATGCGTCTGACCATACCAACAGCCAATTCAATCACTCTCTTTGCTTGAAGGGGAGGAAACGATCTCAGAATCTTAGTGGGACTATTTGAGCAGTATTAGGTCTCTACCCCGGAATGTACCAGGATTGGACCGTCAAGGCTCACCTAGGACTCGCTAAGAGGGTATCCTTCATCATGAGGAGCTGAGCGCAAATACACAGTATATTGAGATGAGGACCATAAGCGAAGAGGAAATCCCAAAGTACAAGAACTTCTGGTAATGGAGGTGTACAAGCACACATGGTCAATACTGATGCGAACGCGTATATCTCTGCTGTCATGCCCTTGGAACGCAGATACCCAGATAGTTTCGGATCCACGATAGCGAGGCAGTTGTCGACCAAGGCCAGGCCTTTATGGACACCGTCCATAGCACCTCGGACGTATCCTGGACATTCCTTGGTTATGAAACGATGGAATGCAACGAAAGCTTCGGCCTCGCTTCGTGCGGCGTACAGGAACGGAGCACAAAGTACGTTCATACCCTGGACGTAGATTCCTGGTTCTGAACCGCCAGCTTCAGAACCCTCGGTGGTTGTTGTTGGAGGACCCTGTGCGTGCTTCATGACGGGTGAGGCGTGTTGCAGCTCTGGACTACCGAGCTCTGTGGCTGCATTCGTGATCCTGCCGGAGTCGGTCATCCGCTCCATCTTCGCATCCTGAAGCATCCACGCTACGGCATTGAGCAGCCGGATTAAAGAGGCTTCGCTGACTCGGCGCTTGAAGAGAGGATCTGTGGCTAGAGTACGAAATGTATCGTTGCGTATCTTGGAATAGGCAGGCGAAGGTCCACGATGTATGAGATTCAAGTATGTATCGGTTGAGAGTGGCGGAGCGTTAAGTAAGATGAGCCAGATGTAGATTCGCAGTTGGGACTACATATCCGTCAGCAAGAGCTGCAAAAGTCGACGAGCATCTCTCAGGAATCTGACCATTCCATCACTGTCTGATTCGAGCCCGTCAACAAGGATAAGGTGCCGAAGGCGCTGGAGTTTATTTGAGAGGTCTCCCCGTGGCCCCTGGCGTACAATTGTGTCAATCTCATGTGCATCCGTTGGAGGGATGAAAGACGCCGCCTTCTTTGCCGGTAGATTCCGTCTTGGTTGAGCCACGACATTCGAGGAACTGAGTAAATCGCTACTTGAGCGAGCACGGTTATGCGGGTGTGCCAATGGCAATGGGCCAATCTGGGGTAGAGGAGGAATCTGTGGGGTCTGCGAGAACGATGTGTTATGCGACGTGCTTACGTGACGCTGCTGCTGTTGGCGTTGCTGCGAGATTAACGAGGGCCCATTCATGGCTGTGTAGTTGGACGAAAGTGCATGCGCTGATTGCAGTTTCCGAAGCCTCGGAGTACTGCGTGGAGAGCGCAGTTGATGAGCTGGCACAGCTGATGTAGGAGGAGGCATGTGTGGAATGTGCTTCGTTGGAGAGGTTGTCATGGTGGACCCGGGGACCTGCAAACGTGCAGTAACACGATAGAACCACTTCTTCCTAACGCTACTTCTGAGTCCGGGCAGTAAAATATCCAGAGAAAGCGACTTATCCACTTTAGGTGTGTAAATGTCAGTGACTGCTTGGGTCTAGCTTGAGTTGTCATTGTGGGGAAGCTGACGCGGATACAGAGAACGCGCCCGATTCGCGTTTTAGATAACGAGGCCAAGCTGGCCCTAGCCATGGACACGCCAAGCGGCAAAACCCTTTTCTCTAATGCGTCTCAAGTCTTGATACAAGTACGCTGTTTGCTTTACTGTCATGGCAATGTCGAAGACGCTATGAAGATTATAAACACCCTATATTTGAACTTGAACTAACTACTTCTTCGAACTCCTCAATGGGTAGTTAACCCGGGGACCCTTTTGTATTTGTTCAATGGTCTCTTCGTCTGCCAATCCATTCAGCTTTCGCTGGGTGCCGTTCATGCCTACGCACTCTAGACACATCCAGATTCTCTGCCTGTTCTTCAGTCCCAGCGGCAATGACGGTAGAGACGCAGCTGTCTTTATGGCAATCTCAGCATCTCCATCGCATCTGTTTCCGGTCTTACCATCCTCGATGGCTGAGTTGTCGTACCAGTACGGTGTTGCTCCTGCGAGGATCTCACGACGGGTCGTGGTAAGGATTTGGAGTACTGTACGGAGTAGGGCCCTTAAAGTCGTTGTCAGATTTACACTTCACCAAAACACTTTCAGTGTTTCAACCTCTCATTAACCCTGATATCTCTTCCAACGGCAAATCGAGAAGGTCTACATTCAATCTAATCAACTAATTAATTGTCGCAGCTATTTATCTTCTTGCAAGTACACACACCTTCACTCAAACTAAAAAATTCACATCTTATACCATTAACAACTCCTCTGTGTATTCCAAACTGATCCAACAGGAACTGTTCTCTTATATATAGCTTGGCTCACATCTTTATATGCACCTTACAGGGCAGGAGACCCAACCTCGTTACAAAGATCTTATTGCTTCAGAAAAACGGATACTAACGAAGTAAATAACAATAATTCTAAATCGGAAAGAGAAAAAGAAGAGTGTGAGAAACAAAACCCAAAGAAAAATATAACAAAAGAAAGATGCCAACCAACCAACCAACACAAACACCACACAACTCCAGCAAAAACATCAGAAACCTCCGCTGATCTCGTAAAAAGAAGAGAGAGAGAAAAAAGAAAAAGAAAACCCTCAAAAAACCCTCGTCAAGACCTACCTCGACATTTTATCTTTCCATCTCTCAGAAGATTCCAGGGAGCCTACAGCCCGCGTGATAATCCGTTCCCGAACCAGCCAGACGTCGGCGGCGCTTGCAGAAGCCAGGGCTGCCGCAAATAGCAAGGAGGGGGGGGGGGGGGGGGGGGGGGGGGAATTGTT